>Ga0049116_10000033_pt1 | contig 27913 bp, 25 predicted proteins | sample WorMetvacBELIZE2_FD_55049 | JGI IMG/M metagenome (GOLD analysis project Ga0049116, IMG submission 55049) | Marine gutless worms symbiont microbial communities from Max Planck institute for Marine Microbiology, Germany - Olavius vacuus BELIZE.2 | ecosystem: Host-associated > Annelida > Digestive...
TGCCCATGCAGTGGGACGACAACCCGCAAGGTGAATTTAAAGCCTCACTGCGTATAGAGTTGTTTAACCATCAGGGCACACTGGCAACTTTAACGAACACCATTTCAGGGTGCGATTCCAATATCATTGGTCTGCAAACTGAAGAGAAAGAGAGTAATATCTACTTTATTGACCTTGAACTTACCACGCACAACCGTGTGCACCTGGCTCGCGTAATGAAGAAAATACGTACCATGCCGGAAGTTCAAAGAGTGTCTCGTCATAGTCAATCACGACACTAATTACTACACTATTTAGGAACTACTATGTCTAAGTCTATTATTCAGACCGATAAGGCACCTGCTGCTATTGGTACTTACAGCCAAGCGGTTAAAGCAGGTACTACCGTTTATCTTTCAGGTCAAATTCCTCTTGTTGCTGAAACTATGGAAATGGTTTCTGACGACTTTGAAGCGCAAGCTGTACAAGTTTTTGAGAACATTAAAGCGGTGTGTGACGCGGCAGGCGGCACTACAAATGACTTAGTGAAGGTGAACATCTTCCTTATCGACCTAGGTCACTTTGCAACGGTTAATGAAATTATGAGCCGTTACTTCACCAAGCCTTACCCAGCACGCGCAGCCGTTCAGGTGTCTGCATTGCCTAAAGGTGCACAAATTGAAATTGATGGTGTAATGGAACTGCCGGAGTAAGCCATGTCACCTGAGCGTTACCAGCGCATAAGACAAGTGCTGGAAAGAAGGCAAACAGATCTTACGGTTTGCCTTGAAAATGTACACAAGCCGCATAACGTATCTGCAGTAGTGAGAACCTGTGATGCAGTGGGTATTCATCGCGTTCACACCGTGTGGGAAAAGAAATACCAGTTTCGTCGCGGCACCGCTATGGGCAGCCAACAATGGGTGCGTCAAACCAATCACGATAATATCAACGACGCGATGGCTGAACTAAAAGGCCAAGGCATGCAGGTGCTGGTAACCCACTTATCTGATACCGCTGTCGATTTTCGTGATATTGATTACACCAAGCCAACGGCTATTTTGTTTGGTCAAGAGAAATACGGTGCCTCTGATGAGGCGAAAGCCGTTGCCGACCACGACATTGTTATTCCTATGATGGGCATGGTGCAGTCGTTGAACGTATCGGTAGCCGCAGCGCTAGTACTTTACGAAGCCCAGCGCCAACGTACTATTGCAGGTATGTATAACACCCAGCAGTTACCAGAAGAAGAGTGCCAAGCATTGGCCTTTCAAAATGGTTACCCGCGTTTGTATAAACTTTGCCAACGCAAAGGTTTGCCTTTGCCTGCTATTAACGCCATTGGTGAAGTGGATGCCGACGATAGCTGGTGGAAAGAAATGCAGATCACAAAAGCAGAAGCAAACGCGCTAGAGGCCGACTAGGGCTTAACCTATTGGTTGCACTTTTAGTTTTGCTCTTACTTGTATAGGGGCCAGCGTAAAAAACTGGCCTAAAGCGTACTCGCCAACCCCTCAACAATCCTTTACACTTCTTTTCCTATAACACGTTGAATAACACCAGCTTGTGCCAATTCAAAGGTTAAATAGTTAATGTTCCAAAAGAAGGATATCGCTTGATGCAAGCACTGGCCACTACACCCATTACTGCGCTTAAAGGCGTAGGCGCAAAGGTGGCAGAAAAGCTTAACAAAATAGGCTTGTTTACCCTTCAAGATATTCTGTTTCACCTTCCTCACCGCTACGAAGACAGAACCCGTATTTACAGCGTGGCAGAGTGCCGCCCGTTTACCCATGTAAGCGTGCAGGGCGAGGTAATGAGCGCCGACATTCAGTACGGAAAAAAGCGCATGCTAGTGGTTAAGCTTAGCGACGGTACGGGTACCATAACCTTACGCTTTTTCCACTTTGGTGCAGTGCAGCGGTCTATTATGACGCCAGGAAACACGGTGCGGTGTTTCGGAGAAGTGCGTACTGGAAAGTGGGGCATTGAAATGATGCATCCCGAATTTAAATTAGTGGATGAAGACGCGCCACCATCAGAAGAATCACTAACGCCAGTTTACCCCACCACAGACGGTGTTAAGCAGTTAACCCTTCGCAATTTAACTGATCAGGCCTTAAAACTACTAGATAAAGGCGCGCTGGCCGACCTACTGCCCGACGGTATTTACGATGACCAAATTAGCCTTAATGAGGCGCTTCATTTGGTGCATCGCCCGCCACCAGATGTAGACGTACACGAAATGGAAGAGGGGCTGCACCCTGCTCAGTATCGGTTAATTTTGGAAGAGTTATTGTCACACCACCTAAGTGTGTTGAAAGTACGCAAGCTATCTGACGCCCAGCCCGGTATCCCTATTAAGGTGAATCAGCCGCTTATCGATAAAATGCTCGCTCAACTGCCATTCTCACCAACGGGGGCGCAGGCTCGGGTAGTGGAAGATATTCAAAAAGATATGCAGCACGCGCGGCCTATGATGCGCCTTGTACAAGGCGATGTAGGGTCGGGCAAAACCTTAGTTGCGGCACTGGCCGCGCTATCAGCCATTGGTGCAGGGCACCAGGTAGCGTTAATGGCACCTACTGAGCTGTTGGCTGAACAGCATGCCAATAACTTTCGTGGCTGGCTAGAACCTTTAGGTATTGAAGTAGGCTGGCTTGCCGGCAAGCTGAAAGGCAAAGCCCGCAATGAAGTATTAGCCCGCTTAGAAGCTGGCGATATTCAAATGTTGGTGGGTACTCACGCCATCTTCCAGGAAAGCGTGAACTACCAGCAGCTAGCGCTGGTTATTGTGGATGAACAACACCGCTTTGGTGTACATCAACGTTTGGCCCTGCGCGATAAAGGCGAACAGCAAGGTCGCTACCCTCATCAGCTAATTATGACGGCGACGCCTATTCCAAGAACGTTGGCCATGACAGCCTATGCCGATTTAGACACCTCTTAATTGATGAGTTGCCACCGGGCAGAACACCGGTGCAAACCGTGGTATTACCCGATACACGCCGCGCCGATGTGATAGAGCGCGTACGTCAGGCTTGTAAAGAAAACGGCCGCCAAGCCTACTGGGTGTGTACGCTAATTGATGAGTCGGAAGTGTTGGAGTGTCAGGCAGCAGAAGACGCTGCGGTTACCCTTCGTACTGCGCTGCCAGACCTACACGTTGGTTTGGTACACGGGCGTTTAAAGCCTGCTGAAAAAGCGCAGGTTATGGCCGACTTTAAAGACGGAAAGCTGGATTTATTGGTAGCGACTACCGTTATTGAAGTAGGCGTAGACGTACCTAATGCCAGCATCATGATCATTGAAAACCCTGAACGATTGGGTTTAGCGCAGCTTCACCAGCTTAGAGGCCGAGTGGGGCGTGGTGCGGTAGAAAGTCAGTGTGTACTTATGTACCAGAGCCCACTATCGAAAACCGCTACTCAGCGCCTTGGCGTATTGCGCGAATCTAACGACGGGTTTTATATTGCCCAGCGCGATTTGGAAATTCGTGGCCCGGGTGAATTTATGGGTACTAAGCAAACGGGAATGGCCGAGCTTAAAATAGCAGACCTAGTACGCGACGCCGCTCTTATCCCTAAGGTTCAGGAAATTGCCTATACCCTTTGGGACAAATACCCCTCTCACGCTCAAGCCATCATTAATAGATGGATAGGGCATAAGGAGCAGTACGGTCATGCTTAATCATGTGCCTTTAATTATTTGTGATGACGCCAATAGCGATGACGCTGCATTAATTAGTGCAATCAGCGAAAAGTGGGGTTTTCCTGTTGTTAGCAGCAGTGAAAAGCCTAGCGAAGGCCTGTATTTGCAGGTACAAAACGGCGTGCTTGGACTTGCCGACGCAGGTGAGAAAAAAGTGAATCCGGTAGAAGTTGATTTTGCTTCGCCGGCAAGTTTGTATCGCAAGCAGCACGGCGGTGGGCGCAAAGAGCCCATTGTTAAGGCCATTGGTCTTAAAGGCAATGAAGCATGGCACGTAGTGGATGCAACGCCTGGGCTAGGTCGTGATGCCTTTGTATTGGTAAGCGTTGGCTGCAAGGTCACTATGATAGAGCGATCGCCCGTGGTTGCCGCCTTGCTTGAAGATGGTATTCGCAGATTAGCGCTTAGTTTTCCGGAACTTGCAGCTAAAATGTCGCTTCAACATGGAAATAGTGCTGAGGTAATGCAATACTTCACTGGTGAGAATGTGAACGCTATTTACTTAGACCCCATGTTCCCACACAAAAAGAAGTCAGCCTTGGTGAAAAAGGAAATGCGGCTGTTTCAGCAACTGCTTGGTCATGACCCAGACGCAGATGCGCTGTTACCGCCAGCACTAGAGCTAGCCACGCACCGGGTAGTGGTGAAACGCCCAAACAGTGCAGACGTGCTGGCAGGAATAAAAGCATCAATGGCTATTGAAAGCAAAAAGCACAGATTTGATGTGTATTTGTGTCAAAAAAATCTAGGAGAGTAGCATGATACAAGTTGGGGGCACTTTGCCTGAAGTAGATTTTAGCCTTTTAGAAAACGGCGAAATAACCAACCCAGGAACGAACGAACTGTTTTCGGATAAACGCGTTGTATTGTTTGCGGTACCAGGTGCATTTACACCGACCTGTTCTCAAGCCCACTTACCGGGCTATGTAGCGCTTGCTGATAAGCTTAAAGCCAAAGGTATTGATAGTATTATTTGCTTAAGCGTGAACGATGCATTTGTTATGGATGCATGGGGCAAAGCAAGCAACGCTGAAGAGATCATAATGCTGGCAGACGGCAATGGTTTCTTTACCAAGCAAATTGGCTTAGACATGAGCACGGGCAATTTCGGCGGCTTGCGTTCGTTACGTTATTCCATGCTTGTGGAAGATGGCGAAGTGAAAAAGCTAAACGTTGAAGACCCAGGTCGTTTCGACGTTAGCGATGCGCAAACCATGCTAGATAGCCTATAACACCGAAAATACGGCGTTAATAATATCAAGAGCCCGCAACTAAGGTTGCGGGCTTTTTTCGTTTAGATGTTTGTGAATAGGTTAATTGACTTAAGCGTATACTTGGTTGCCATTTTCATTAAAATGTAACCTATGTATGATCTGGCGCTCTGTAAATAGCGTTGAATATCAGTACGTTCAGTGAAGGTTAATGAACTAACATGCAGTATTCTGTGTCGAAAGTGCAGAAAAAATAAGGGCTAACACACTACGTTACTTAGCATGTGGGCTCGTTCAGTTACCTTTACTTGCTTAATGATAATAAGTATCATTTGCGCGAAAAGACAAACGTTTTAGGAATAATTATGACAACAACACTGAAAAAAATGAGTGCTTTGGTACTGGCTTCTGCGGTCACTTTCTCGATGCTATCTTCTCAGGCGCTTGCTAACGGTGCCATTGGCGATCACGTGAACAATCTTCACGCGCACATCGGCGAATATACGGAAGAGGTACATTGGTTAGAAAGCAAGTTTGGCAGTGTTGTTGATGCGTATGAAGCAAAAGATAAATCGCTTAAGACCGATGCACTGATTGAGTATTGGGAAGAGGTGGATTTTCACTCTGCTATTGAAACCCAGTATGTGCCTATTTACGCCTCTATTTGGCAAGGTATTTATGGTGTGAAAGTCGCCATTGATGAAGGCAAGCCTGTTGCAGACGTGCGCGTAGAGCAAGAGAAGCTAAATCATGCCTTGTGGCAGGCGTTAGGCGCAGTTAAACTTGCGTCCCAGTATCAAAAGAAAGGCTTAGTGAACAAGGTTCAAACCACCGAAAAAGAACCTACCACAGGCCCTGAAGTTATCGACGATATTAAAACACGTCTTGATCGTGTTGTTGCTAAGTACGCGGAACAGCTTCACGAAGTAGCAACTACACTCGTTCACGATACTTACCTTCAACGATTTGAAGGTGTGGAAGGTGATTTGATTGCGAAAAACGCAGCTTTGGTTGAAGACTTGGAGAAAGACTTTAACGTAACGCTTCCACAAGCTATCTCAAAAGACACTGGCGTTGATTCAGTTCGTAAGGTCGTAGAGTCTATGCAGGCCAAACTTGACCGCGCTCGCGCACTTTTGGTTGAAGTAGAACAAAGTCGTAAAGACGTATTTTAAGGAAGGTGTATGCAACGTAGAACATTCTTACAAGGCTTAGCAGCGGCCGGTGCATTATCTGGTTTGCCGTTTAGTTTTGCTCACGCTATGACACAAACAGGCAGTGTGTCAGTTGAGTCACTGCCTAAATTAGAAGGTGATCTCACACTTTACTTAGGTCGTGGTGAAGGTGGCTTGTACGAGAATGTTCTAAAGGCCATCGAAAAGCGCAACCCAAAGCTTAATCTTAAAATAAGACGCGGCGGCTCTGCGGCATTAGCCAACACCATCGTCGCTGAGACTAAGGCAGGCGTTAAACGCGCTGACCTTTTCTGGGCCGTAGACACGGGCTCGATTGGCATGGTAACTGATGCTGGCGCGGCTAAGCCGTTGCCAGACGACCTTACTGCGCAGCTGCGTGAAGATTTTCAGTACCCGAGCTGGTCACCGGTAACAGGTCGTGTGCGTACACTGCCTTATAACACTGAGCGTGTTAAACCGGAGCAAATCCCTGAAAGCGTGATGGCATTAGCCGACAGCGATTTAAAAATTGGCTGGGCGCCAGCCTACTCATCGTTTCAGTCTTTTGTCACTGCAATGCGCATTTTAGAGGGCGATAAAGCCACTAAATCATGGCTTAAAGGCATTAATAAGCACTCGAAAAAGTACGCAGGTGAACTTGGTGTAGTGATGGGCGTTGAACGTGGTGAAGTCGATATTGGCTTTGCGAATCACTACTACACCCTTCGCCTTAAATCAGGTAAGCCGAATGCAAACGTAGCGCTTGCGTACAGTAAAAGCGACGCAGGTTGCCTAGTAAATGCGTCTGGTATTGTGGCATTGAGCGACGGTGACTTGCCGGTTAACTTTATTCGTTACCTGCTTTCGCACGAAGTTCAGTCTTATCTTGCTCGCGAAGCCTACGAAATCCCTCTGGTTCAAGGGGTTGAACAGCCGCAAGGCTTAGCTGACCTAAGCACGCTGTCACCGCCTGAAATGGACCTTCGTAAACTGGCTGACTTACGCCCTACACTTAATCTTATGAGGGAAGTTGGCGTACTGTGACAAATTGGCCAAAGTCGTATCCACTGGCACTTCTTATCGCGCTGATGGCTTTATTGCCCGTCGGCGTTTTGTTTTCTCTAGCTCAAGATAGTGCGCAACTTTTTGATACCCATAACCTAAGGGTACTAGCGAACACGGTGTCATTGGTGGTGCTTACCATTATTGGCTCTGTACTTATCGGAGTACCGCTTGCCTTTTTAACCGCTTATGTGCAGATGCCATTTAAGCGGTTTTGGCTCATTTTACTTGCCGCGCCATTAGCACTACCAAGCTACATTGGCGCATTTGCGATGTACTTTTCATTTGGCACAGGTGGCGAAATTGAAAACGTACTGGGAATTAGCACGCCACCTATCAGCGGCCTTTGGGGCTCTGCGCTGGTCATGAGCCTTTATACTTATCCATTCGTCATGATGACAACCCGTTCAAGCTTACTGAGTTTAGATGCAAGCTTGGTTAACGCGGCGCGTACGCTAGGGTTAACCTTAGGCGCAAGCTTATGGCGAGTGGTTTTACCGCGTGTTGTGAATAGCGTTGCCGCAGGGGCACTCCTTGCTGCACTTTATGCGTTATCCGATTTTGGTACGCCTGCAATAATGGGCTTTGACACTTTTACCCGTGTTATCTTTGTTGAGTATAACGCCTTCGGTCTTAGTCAAGCCGCCATGCTGAGCCTTCAGCTAATGGTTATTGTTGGGCTTATTCTATTTATAGAAAGTCGTATTAGTGGCGCTCAAGAGCGCCCAGGTAAGCATTTATCGTTGTTTCCTGCTCGCTGGCAGCGAAACCTAATGTTGCTGGCTACTATGCCGGTGGTATTTATGGCTATTGTGCTTCCCCTTGCTATTTTTACGCTGTGGTTAGTGCGAGAAGGCGCCGGCGGTTTTGAATTTAGCTATGCGTGGAACTCAGCTCATGCGTCATTTATTGCAGCGATTGTTGCTGTATTACTAGCCATTCCGGTGGCTCACGCCGCTATTGCCGGAAAAGCTGGACGCTTTATGGAGCGCATTACTTATTTTGGCTTTGGGGTTCCGGGTATCGTAATGGGGACAGCCCTTGTTTATGTTGGCCTGCAGTTGCCCGCGCTCTATCAAACGTTAAGTCTGCTTGTGATGGCTTATGTACTGCGCTTTATCCCACTTGCTGTGGGAAGTGTAAGAAGTACGGCTGAGAATATTGATTCAGGTCTGGTAAAAGCTGCTCGCGTGCTGGGCGCTAGCCCGCGTGAGGCATTTATGCGAATTACGCTGCCGTTAACCCTTCGTGGTATGATTGCGGGTGCAGCGCTTGTGTTCTTAGAAGCCATGCGCGAACTACCTGCAACGCTTATGTTAGGACCTACAGGATTTGAAACCTTAGCTACCTATATGTGGCGAGTTTACGAAGCNGGTTACTTTGGCCGCGCAGCCGTGCCAGGGCTTTTACTTGTTTTATTATCAGGTGTGGGGTTAATTCTCATGCTGTCGGGCGAAAGAAAAGCCCAGTTTACCGTTACCGAGGATGATCGTTCGTAATGCTTAGTGTAAATAATTTGTCTGTGAATTATGGGTCTACCCGCGTTGTCGACAAGTTAAATCTTGAGCTTGGACAAGACGAAATCCTGATGCTGGTGGGGCCAACCGGCTGCGGTAAAACCACCATTTTGCAAGCGTTGGCTGGGCTTATTCCTATTTCAGAAGGTGCTATGAGCCTAGGTGAATGGGAAAGTACAGCAAACAAACATGTTCCGCCTGAAAAGCGTAACGTGGGTATGGTGTTTCAAGACTTTGCGTTGTTTCCTCATCTTACCGTTCAGCAGAACGTTTGCTTTCGTTTAAAAGACACTAAGCTGGCCGATCATTGGCTTCAATTATTAGGCCTAGATAACTTCCGCGATGCAAAACCTGCACGTCTTTCTGGCGGTCAAAAGCAGCGCGTTGCGCTAGCAAGAACGCTAGCTCACGAGCCTTCCTTTGTATTGCTAGACGAACCCCTTTCAAACCTTGATGCTGCGCTAAAAGACAGCTTGCGCTGGGAAATTCGCGATGCCTTAAAAAAAGCAGGTGTACCTGCTATTTGGGTAACGCACGATCAGGAAGAGGCGCTAAGCGTTGGCGATAGAGTGGGTATACTTAATAAAGGTGTGCTTGAGCAATTAGACACACCTGAAGCCTGTTACTCTTCTCCTGCCAGCCGTTTTGTGGCGCGTTTTATGGGCGAGGCGAGCTTCTTAAGTGCGACGTTCGATAGCAGCGCAGCAAATACAGACAAAACAGTGGTTACCGATATTGGTAATGTGCCGGGCACACCGCTTCAAGGTGCAAGCGGCAACGTAGACTTGTTGGTACGCCCTGACGATTTAAGCTTAGATGCTACACTTAGTGAAACTAACTGTACGGTTGAATGGGTACGCTACGAAGGCGAAAGTCGGCTTTACGCGGTTGTCTTAGATTGCGGCGACGAGCTTAAAGTACGAGTAAGCCACGAAAATGCTATAAAGCCCGGTACTCGCGCCTTCGTACAGCTAATAACCACACATCCATTGGCCGTTTTTCCTAGAGGTTAATTGTGATCAAGCGCGATGTAATTGTTATTGGTGCAGGAGCTGCAGGGCTTTTTTGTGCGGCGCAGGCCGGCGCGCGCGGACGCAGCGTAGAAGTGCTCGATCACGCTAAAAAAGTGGGCCGAAAAATCCTGATGTCAGGCGGTGGCCGCTGTAACTTCACTAACATGTATGCAGGCCCTGAAAACTTTCTTTCGCAAAACCCTCACTTTTGTAAGTCGGCACTAAGTCGCTATACCCAATGGGACTTTATTGGCTTGGTTGCCGAGTATGGCATTGCCTACCATGAAAAAACCTTGGGCCAACTGTTTTGTGATGATAGCGCCAAAGAGATCGTCGATTTACTGCTAAATGAGTGCAACAAAGCGGATGTGACGATTACCACTCGTTGCGACATTCTAAGTGTAGAAAAGACTGAAAGTGGGTACTTACTTACAACCTCGAGTGGTGAGTATGAATGTGAATCCCTTGTAATTGCTACCGGCGGTTTAAGCATGCCAAGCTAGGTGCCACGCCATTCGGCTACAAAATAGCGCAGCAATTTGGTCTTAACGTTTTACCTACTCGTGCAGCACTTGTTCCCTTTACCTTGCACGATAAAGATAAAGACACACTGGCAGAGCTTAGCGGTATCGCAGTTGATGTATATGCCAGCTGCAACGACACTACGTTTAAAGAGGCAATGTTGTTTACCCACCGAGGGTTAAGCGGCCCTGCCATGCTCCAAATTTCCAGCTATTGGGAAGCGGGTGACAGCTTAAGTATCAACATGCTACCTAACGACGATGCTACGGCGCTTCTACAAACTGCACGCACAGAGACGCCAGACGCATTGCTTGCTACCTGTTTAAATAAAGTATTTCCAAAGCGTATGGTACAGAGCCTTATTGAGTATCATAGTTGGCGCAACGTGCCGGTGAAACAGCTGACTCACGGCGAGTGCGACGCCATTGCTGACACCCTAGAGAATTGGCAAATAAAGCCAAACGGCACAGAAGGATATCGCACCGCCGAGGTTACTATAGGCGGTGTAGATACCAATGACCTATCATCAAAAACCATGATGGCGAAAAATGTCGAAGGCCTGTACTTCATTGGCGAAGTGGTTGACGTAACTGGTTGGCTCGGTGGCTTTAACTTCCAGTGGGCATGGAGCAGTGGTTGGGCAGCAGGGCAGGTGGTTTAGAACTGTTTTCGCATAATAAAGTTTGTACACTGAATAAAAAGTTTGTACATAACTTCAATTTGGAATAATAAAGTTTGTACATTAAGCTATACTGGTTAAACAAAGATACAGCGGAACCAGCAACTTGCCTCGCTTCAGAGAAATAAAAACGTTTAATGATTTTCAAAGAGCGCTAAAGAACAAATACGGTATTGGCGAAGGTGAAAATTATAAGCCTTGGTTAAGAGTTCAGGATGTCCCCTCGCAAGGTAGCAGCGCGAAAATTCAAGGTATAAAGATAGATAGAGAGCACCACACCTTGTCGGAAGGTGAAACTTCGTTTTTATATCTGGCTGAATTTAGGGATAGCGTTGTTGATATACGAGAGCAATTTCCGCTATTGCCGATCGACCTCTCAATCAAGATTGCAAACACACTAGATTTGCGTCATCCGACCATTCCTGATTCTAAAGTTTTAAATGTTCTGACTACGGACTGCTTACTAACGTGCTATGACAAGCATAAAGGAGTTTGGTATGAAGCTGTGTCTGTGAAATCTAAGGCTGAGGACTTGGCAGACAAGCGTACAGCGGAAAAGCTCGATATAGAGAGAGTTTGGTGGGAGCTGTTGGGCATACCCTTTCGTGTTTATGTTAATACTCCCGAAAATCAAACTAAGTCGAAAAACATTCAATGGTTTACCGCTCCAGTAAGGCATGGTGAAACGTTCTCTGACTCTTTGCTTTTCTCGGCTTGTGATTTACTTCATATCGGTCCTATGATTACAGAGCAAATCTGTTCTGACCTAGCAACAAATTTTAATATCGATGGTGCTCAGGCGCTAAGCGTACTAAAAACGCTTTTTGCCAAGAAAATCGTTGATGTGAAACTAGATAAGCCAATTCCTGAATCAGGAGTGTTTGAAGTTTTGAGTATCTCGCCGTTTAGGACTCAACAGTATGCAGGTTGAAGTTAACAGCGTTTGGCAGGTTAGTTCATTAGATGGCATTGCTGACGGCCTATATCGGGTCTTAGCAATTTATTCAGAAATAGATCTACTGATATTGTTCCGCATAACAGAAGACAAGAAACTTGAAAGACCAATCAGCGCTCCGTTAAGTTCGTACATTGACTTAGTAAATAAAAAATCTATTACTATGTCTGAGTATGAGCTCCCTGCATATTTGAACTGCAAAGAAGAAGATATACCCAAAACCCAACTTCTTAAACGGGATAATAGCTATCAGTTAATATTAGATTTGGTCTCTCTACCAGATTTCCTGTTAGATATAACGACTAACAACAGAAGTAAACTTGTAGTCGCCCAGGCTGACAGGCAAAAAACTTATGTTCAGAAGATTTATAGAGCTCTGAATTTGTACTGGAAGTATGGGCAAGAGCCCAATGCATTGCTGCCGGCCTACAAACTTTCTGGTGGTCTGGGAAAAGTACGAACTGCTGGCAAGGTGAAAAGAGGCAGACCAGTACAAATATCCACTCCTACCTTTTCTGTATTTGAAGGCGTTAATACTGAAGAGCAAGATAAGGCAATAATTCTAAAGGCAATGAAAAAGTTTGCTCTTAAGGGTAGGAAAGTACCTTTTACTAAAGTGTATGACCAAATGCTGAAGGAGTATTATTCTGATGAGCTACTTTCCGCTGAAAGTGAACAGCGGGAACCCAGTGTTCCTAATTACAGAAGCTTTCTGTATTGGGCGAGAAAGTTAATACCTCAAAATGAACTGATCAGGAAACAAACTAATAAAGGAGACTTCGAGCGAAATCGAAGAGGGCTGATTGGAAGCGCAACGGACCATACAGAAGTTCCTGGCAGTTGTTTTGAGCTAGATGCCACCGTTTTAGACGTTCATATTGTATCGGAGTTTCAGCGAAACCACGTGCTTGGTAGGCCCACTTTATATTGTGTGGTAGATAAAGAAAGTCGAATGATCGTAGGTCTGCATGTGTCGATGGAATACGCGTCGTGGAGAGCAGGCAGACAGGCTTTAGTAAATAGCTTTACATCAAAGAAACAATATTGTGACCGGTTCGGTATTACGATTGAAGAGGCAGAGTGGCCTTGTCACCATATACCCCAGCGATTGCTTTGTGACCGTGGCGAATTTATTTGTAAGGATGCAGAACAGCTAGCAGTGCCGTTAATCGGTCATTTGAGTATTGCTCCGCCCTATAGAGCTGACTGGAAAGGAATTGTTGAAAGACGATTTAAAATACTTAACGATACCTTAGTCCATCAATTGATGGGGACAACCAGAGGTAGGCATTACATTCGTGGTGACAAAGACCCTCGGTTAGAAGCCGCGTTAACATTAAACGAAGTTACTAAGATGCTTATTGATGCCGTTCTTGAGCACAATAGTGCTATTTTTGAATCACTGGCTGCCCAAAGCACACTTCTTGTTGAATCAGATCTGAAACCTACACCTCTCAATTATTGGATGATTCATCTTCAAAAGCATAGACATGCTTTAATCAAAGCAAATGAAGCAGACATTCGTGCTCGATTACTACCGCCTGTTACCGTATCGATGACAAGTAAGGGGATTCGTCTAAATAAAGATATGTATTATCAGTGTGAACGAGAGGAATTTGACACTTGGAAAACCATTGCACGAAACACAGGAAGTTGGAAACTAGAGGCAAGAATTGATCAAGATAATTCATCATTTATCTATGTGCGATTGCAAAGTGATGAAAATTTTACGCGTTGCGAACTAATGAAACGTTCATCCATTTTCGAGGAAAGGCACGTCGCTGATGTTGTCTTCTTTGAAGATTGGAAAAAACTACAGCTTAAGAATGATAAGCCTGGGAAAGCATCACTGGAACGCTATGACCGTAAAAACGAAACGATTAAAAATGCCAAAGAGTCTTTGAAATCAGAATTACCTCTAGCCAGCAAAGCAGAGAGAACTAGAGACATGAAGGAGCGCAGAAGACAAATGATCCTCGATAATAGGTTGGCTCCCGACGACTTCGAACATGCGGGGGAACTCTCAAATCCAATCACTGAGACCTCGAATGGTATCGGCAATAAAAAAAATAAAGTCATCTCTTTGTTAAAGCGTAACAAGGATGAAAAGTTGTGAGAGTTCGTTATGCTGAATATCGGGAGGCGATTCTTCCGGAATACAGAGGAAATCCGTTAATCGAAGCTCTCCCTCAAAAGCCAAGAGACGAAGAGTTGTTAGATAAACTTGGTTTTTTCCCACCTCATAACGAGGAAGAAAGGGAGTTGGATGCTTTCGACAGAATAGAATACCTCGTTCGCTTAGAGCATTTAAGGCAGCCTCTCCCTGTATATGTAGACGTATATAGGTATATTGAATCTGCACTTAAAAAAGGGTACTCGGCGAAGAATCCATTATCCCCCACGACAGCTAATTACCTGCACTACCCGTTGGATAAACGTCCCAAGATCGAGCCGAGAACTGGCTTCTTTAAACCGAAAGGTAGTGGGATAACTGTGATTGGGGAAAGCGGCGTCGGCAAAACCAGTATGTTGGAGCAAATTCTGAGTTGTTATGACGACGTAATCGAGCACGTTAAATATCAAGGTAAATCGCTTCCGCTAAAACAGGTCGTCTGGATAAAAGTAGATTGTCCAGAAGATTCAAGTGTAAGAGCTCTTTGTCATAAAATTTTGGCTGAAATTGGTCGTAAGCTAGGGCATAAGCCAGAGAAGCCAGCCACAACAATCCCTGGGCTGCTTGAGCAAATTGAAGCAAAAATTAAGTCAGGATTCTTAGGCATTTTAGTTATTGACGAAATGCAAAACCTTAACTTAGCGAAGACTGGTGGTGCCGATCGATTAATAGCATTTCTTCATAACCTTGTTAATAACCTCGGAATCCCTTTACTTTTCTGTGCAAACCCTCCCTTTAATGAATTGTTGGAACAAACATTAAAAATTGCGAGGAGAGCAGAAAGTAGTGGCTATATAGATGTTGAACTATTAAAAAATGATGAAGAGTGGGAGCTTTTCGTTGATGAGTTATGGGGACTCCAGTGGACCAATATCAGAACTCCCTTAACAAAGTCGTTAAGCGACAAGTTATACGACCTTTCCGTTGGCAATTTAGATTTGGCCATGCGCGTATACAAGGAGGCTCAACGCCAAGTAATTGGTAGCGGAGATGAGCGAATTAACGAAAGTGTATTAGAACATGCCGCAAACATTACTATACGTGCATCGAAAAAATCAGTAGATAAAATTAAACGTGATAATAAGGTAACACTTCTGAAGCGGAAAAAAGTCAAAAAATCTGCGCCAAACACGTCTAAAGTGATAACCGAAAAGCCAGAGCTTACTCACCATAATAAAAAGCTAATAACTATACCTGGCGACTTAAGCCGCCCTCATCATCCTGAATTTGCTGACAAAATCAATGAACTCAGAGAGTCGGGTATCTTTGTCGAGCAAATTTCAGATCCAGACACGATTCAACGAGCTGCAAAACAAAAAGATGCACTTAACTACCTTAAAGCACAGGGGCTTCTGTGCGATGAGCCTTTAGAAGACCTGTTCTAGGTGTGGCGGCTTTGGAGAATGTATCAATTACCCAAAGCTTTACCAGATGAATTGCTACTCAGCAGATTAATTAGATTCATCACCATTTCTGGCATTTCTAGTAGTGAATTTCTGCAAACTTGTTTTGGTTCGAATAGAATTTCACTCCATCCGTTTTTGACATCGGGGCTAAGTTCAATCGCTAAGGTGTGCAACGAAGACACAGATTTATTGCTTAATGAGCAGACCTTAACACCGCTATTCTGTTTTTTCTTGCCAGTGCATGCTCGTAACCTACAAAAAATGATAGTTACTAATAATGGTGCAAGAGCTTTTAGATCTAGCCAACTGGTATCCTTTGAGAGCGGCCAGTCACTTGGCTTAAAATCGTGTCCACTATGCGTAGAGCATGATTTACTAAAGTACGGGATCTCGTATTGGCACGTTAGCCACCAAATTCCAGGAGTTGATACCTGTGGCTATCATGGCGCGGGATTGTCCTTTCTAAAATTGACTCAACGGCAAAGACTAATCAAGTGGTTACTCCCTCAACCTGAAACTGATATACGATACTCGCCCTTGATTGAATACAAAGTGGCTAACTTTTCGACTCAACTTTTGAGTTTGTTAGCTTCAAGACAGCATCTGAATCAGATTACGGAAGTTTACCGCCACTATCTGAAGGAAAATGACTATTTAACCCCAAATGGAAGAGTTCGAAGAAAGGCTGTGATGCAAGAGTTTTCCAAATATATAAAGAATCACAGTCAAACTAATCCGGCAATAGTGCCTAGAACACAGCAGGATTATCGTTATGTAAGCCAACTACTAGACGCAGGCGGTAGCCATCACCCCTACAGACATCTGTTATTTGGAACGTGGTTACTTGGTGAGGCTTCCCAAGTCTTTTCTAACCTCCCTGAAGCAAATTTTTCGAATATGAAAAATACTCCCGAAATCGTGAACAATATTAGTAATAAGTGCCTAAAATTTCTTAAAGCTGGGAAGTCACTGGCACATACAAGTAGAGAAACGGGAAAGAGTAGGTGTTATTTAAAGCGAATAGCGTTACTGAATGGTATATCCTTAAACCTAAAGCCAAAAACTCTTACACAGCAGGTCATCGATGCGATATGCACTCTTGCCTATTCTGGATTCCATCGGCGTGAAATTGCGAGACGATGCGGCGTGGGGATTGGGTCAGTAGAGCAAACAATATCAAGTCATTCAGGGCTTGTTGAAAGACGAAAACAATGCCACTTTCAATCTGCTAGAAGGAAAAACCGATTTGTTATACTGAAATATTTAGGCAGTCATCCGGAATCTATAAGAAATGATGTTAAGCAGCAATGTAGTTCTGCTTTCTACTGGTTATATCTTAACGATAGAGCTTGGCTGGAAGAAAAGTTACCGATAGCTTGTAAGCCAAAAGGTAGATACTAAGTCAGATTTCACGGACGTATTTTTCAGGACGAAAATGATTAGTGAGGTGAATTATGCAAACAACTATTTGTAAATTAGGTAACTCGAAAGGGATTATTATTCCTGATTTCATAGTGAGAGAGTTGAACTTAGCTATCAATCAGAGAATGGCTATTAAGAATGAGGCAGGTTCAATTATTCTTGAACCCTTTTATAAACAACGATACTCGTTAGATGAGTTGCTTAGTCAATGTAGTTCAAAAGTCATAGAGCAGGACGAAGAAAATAAACTGTGGCTGAATGGACCGAATTCTGGAGATAAATTTTATTAGAAGGCTTGAGACGCTATCTGAATAATGTGAATTTATAAATATTCATTGTGTGAAATACTTCATTTTTTTGAGTATTTCGTATTAAAGTTTAGTCATCTAGATAGAAGAAATTAGGGATATTACATGCGATTTGCTTTATTAGAAGGGAGGCGAGTTGAAGCAAAACCAAAGCAACGGGCAACTTGTCCAGGCTGTCAATCGGAAGTGGTCGCAAAGTGCGGTAAACACAATGCTTGGCATTGGTCCCATAAAGCAAGAGCTCATTGTGATCCATGGTGGGAAACAGAAGGGGAGTGGCATCGTAATTGGAAAAATAGATTTCCTGTAGATTGGCAGGAAATAATTTGTGATGACTCAGCTTCTGGTGAAAGGCATATCGCCGATGTTAAGACTCCTTCGGGCCTCGTAATTGAATTTCAGCACTCTACTATAAGTCCCGACGAAGTGAAATCCAGAGAAGAATATTACAAATCTATTATTTGGGTAATTGATGGATGTAAAAATGATTTTGATAGAGTCAATTTCTCTCTAAGTCGCAGTCGCCCAAATGAGGAGGGATTGGCTCATTTTACTTGGTATGGAAGAAGTCAAATCTTCAAGCGTTGGCATACAACTAAACCTGTTTTTATCGACTTCGGATCAAAACATGGATTCTGGCGTGTACTTCACTTCGATACAGTAAATAAAAAAGGAATAGTGGGACTAGTAAATATTGATAAATTTGTAAACGCTGTTTGCTCTGGAGCGACAGATTTTAGTTCTGCTGGAGGCCCCGCATCACCAATGGAGTTTGTTTGATAAGGATAAACAGAAATTAATTCGCTATATATCAACTGAATATCACAACTAAGTTTTCATAATATAATTCATAAATTGGCAAAAGAATGATATTCATCGGGAATGAATCGCTACAAAGTTTTATCTTTAGACATATTCAAATAGCGGGAGGGACAGATTTTTCATGCGTTGTTGAAGATACCGGCGCTTGGGTCAGTAGCCCTAGAATACCAGAGAAATATCAACACATATTTCACTTGTTTGACGAAGAGTTGCTTTTGGATATCACGAAAAACTCTGGATTAGCGCCTGAACCGGATTCTATATTTAGCAACCCTACGTCTTCCATAGTTGCTTTGTCGAAGATATTCGCCGGAAATAATAGCGAGACGGTGAGTACTAGCAGTATTCAAATAGCATATTGTGAGAGATGTATCGAGTCCTCTTTAGTCGAAAATGGGTTTGCTCATTTTGACTCAAATTGGCTCTTCAGTAGTTATTGTGAGGAACATAATGTCCGACTCTCGATTCTAAAACATAGTAGGAGAGGGGGAGCAATCAGTGCTATTAAAAAAATCTTGACTGGGGACTCAGCAACAGAAATAAACTCTTTGAGGAAGTCATTCGAGAAGGAACGATATAGAGGGCTCTCGTTCAATAAAAAGCAAAAGTTCGAAAATCCAGTTTATTTTATGCCTTGTACGGTTAAGCCGTTACTACGTTGGTTAACTGATAATATTCAAACGCTCAAGAACAATAGAAGCTTGGAAAAGAGATATTGGATGAGGAGTTTACTTGAGTCAAAGTTCATATTGCCACATGATTTGGAAAAAATTTGTATAGAACTAAACACAGAGGAGCCTAACTTATTTAAAAAATTTGTCGTGGATAACTTTATGAAAAAGAAAATTGGCTATGGTGTCTGGGACGATACGAAATTCTCTTCTCAAATATACAAAGTAAAGGGTAAAAGTTGCTCACAATGCTTTGAGTCAATAGGACTAGGTATATGTCCTATGAGTCCAGAAATACAGAATATAGATAGTCGTACGGATGATCCGCTTTCCAATGAAATTCTAGTTGAAAGTAACATCCTTTACACACACAAAGTCGAATTTGGTCGATGTAAGTTAAATATTCATTTGGAAATTTAAAGCCAACCACGACTGTGAAGCTATGAACATTGTACGGTGGGCGTTTACGACAATACAGTTTGTGAAAGTAAACCAGATGGCGCAACATCATCTTGGAGCTGCATATAATTCCCAACACTATTGGCGCCAAAATCGATAGAAAATGGATACACTATCTCATCCACAGGTGTGATTTGTTTATACATCGCACCGCGAGCTCCCACATAAGAGAGATTATCTGTGCTCTTCATTTGTGAGTTGAATAATACGTTTTCTATAGCGCGTGCTGATAACACTGAAAATGATGTAATTTGTTGAACGAACATCTCATTAATGATACTCGCACTCAGCCAATCCCCACTTCCACATGCATCGACGACATTCTCATTGCGCATGGCCGGTATCGATGCGTGTCGGCCATCACTGCAGCGATATGAAAGACCTTCTTTTCCATGCGTTACTATCGTCAAATCAGGTAAGCATTGATTGAGCGCATCTGACAAATTCAAAGCCGTTTCATCAGAAATTTTTAACACACTGACATGAGGCAGTACCTCAAGGAACTGGGTAACCGATGAGATCTTCTGAGGCTCAAAAAAGACAGGTTTGCCTTGTTGACTAAACCGTGATGCTAACTTCAAAGCGTTGTTGTCTAGACGGTCGAAATAATAATAATCAAATTCATCGACACTTTTTAAAATGTTGCATATTTCGGCGTCATGCAAGGCTTCGTATCGAGGAAGCTTTTGCTGTGTTATGTGACATGTTCGAGAAAATGAATGCCCTGACTCGCTACCTGACATGTTTAAGAATTCGAGAATGATGGGGGTATGAGAATTCTTGTCCTGATAGATAAAATCCGTATTTACGCCAAGTGAAATTAAATCGTGAAGTAAAATTGAGGCAGCTAAATCTTCACCAATTCTGCCAGCCGGACGCGCATCCCAGCCAAATGAAGTCAACATAGCCATTACATTGCCGCAAGAGCCGCCAGCGGCGGCCAACGGCTTAGTCGAATCTTTGTATATTAGGTCCAAAGAAAGCAGGCCTGTTCCTAGACATTTAGGTTGATTCTTCATTTTCAATAACTTACTCGAACTTGTTTACTCATCATACGCATCACCCAATAACCACAATAAAGACAATTCTGCATGCTCGAAATTCACTTTATTGTCCTGTACCTTATACTGAGTTGGTTCAACTAAAGGAACACCAAAATAATATTTGTTTTGAGTGTCGTATGCGCTTATCAATGGTGTGAACGGCAAACGTTCATCAGATAACTCACGACTCGCCTCAAACACAGCCAGTATCGCCCCAACAGACATCAATTTTCCCGACAGCGGCGATACGACGAAACGCCCTCCGCCCAACAGCGTAAAGTTCTTCGCGTACTTCATGAAAGACTTCATTAGCCTTCGGTAGAGGTGAAAAGGGTCGTTTTCAGCAGCGTATAAAATATTAGAATAGTTTACTTCAAATTCCTCAAACAATACATGATAAAAATCGCCTATGATCTTATCTGATAGCTTAGGATCTATTGACGGAAAGGGAAGAATTGGTACGACTTCGACGCCATCTTGGCGCAGCACCTTCTGAATGTCTCGTTTTATCGTCTCAAGTTCGTCTTTTCGAGAAGCCCCCATAATTGGAAACCATACGCCGGGCAGGTCGGGTGACAAACTTGGACTGTTAAGACTGTATTGATGCAAAAACGTCGCGTTTGCGTCAGTTACGTGCTCAGTAATACTGCTGTCAAACTGGGCATTCTCAAGCGCAATGACAAACATGTTTTTTTTATTTAACTCCCCTTTATCCCCGATAAACTGTTCAAGTAATTTGGGAACAAGAGTAAGAAAAGTGACGCGAGGCATGGCACCTACGTCGATAACAATCTGATCAAACTCGTCAAAAAAATGTTCTTTATTCAACCTTTTTAGCAATATACACAACGCTAGCGACGTCGTTTGTTTTTCCGAACCAATGGAATGTTCAATTCGGAGTCTTTCAGGAAAAAGCTCCTTGAGTTTTCGAATGTTGCTTTGCTCTTTTTGCGCTGAATTGGCGCCGACGGCATCAGCAGCACTCTTTATCCCTAAGCAATGAAATTGTTCCGGGGGGGCTTTTTTGTCAAACAGGATCTCAATGGATTTAACAGCCCTTGGATCAAAACCAATCCCTGTGACGAAAAGCGTTTTACCCGATAATCGGCCGATACAACTATCCCAAAGCGCCTTCGTCTCGGACGTCTTTTTACAGTAAAGATTTACGTCCCAGTAAAAATCCGCTTCACTCATAGTCAAACTCTCCTTGTGGGGTGGGCTTATCATCCTGCGTTGTCACGTTTACCGTATCACTGTTCATCCACTCAGTAAGTGTGTCGAGTGAAAACTTGTTCCAGCCACCATAGCCGCCTGCCAAATCAAAATGAACACACAACAATCGGTTGAGATAAAAAACACTCACCTCTTTATTTTTAGGTTTTGTAATGGTGACTAAGTTTCGCTTGCGCAGATCTGTCAGAATCGCATTCAGTACTTCGTAATTCTCATCGCACACCAGTTTGTCCATATCCGAATACGATAGCGCAAAACCGGTAATACTTGGCACATATGGCGATGATTCTCGATTTGATTTGATGTAGGCAGTTTTAGCGAAATTTTTGACCAACCGAATAGCACAATCGCTGTAACGAACAATCCCTCCTAGTTTGTCAAACTTTTCTCTCGCTAGTTCTTTCAGAGTTTGTTGTTGTACCTTAATTTTAAGCGATGAATTGGAACTGTTTTGCTTCATTGAAGCTTTATAAATCGCTTCAAAAAAATTCTCCGCGATCTGTAACACTTCGAATATGCTGGAAGTGGAATACTTTGTCAGCACCTCATTTCCTATGTAGTAAGGCACTTGATACTTCGTATACAGGTAATATTCAACGAATGAAGCATCTGCTTTGGGTTTTTTATCCAACGATTCTTCAAACATGAGTTGATTTGGATTTTTGTTGACGTATTTAGCATGAGACGTGAGTAACGACTGCATTTCAACAACCAAAGCATGCGTAACCTCGAGGTTTTCGTAATCATCCCTCTCAAACCATGCAGAAAACCCGCCGTCTGATCGGAGTTTATTTATGCGTGGAAGCAATTCCTGATACGCTTTTTCACAAGCGCTGTCGCGTTCAATACCGTTAATAGTTAGCCAATTGTCAAAGCCACCGACACTCGACATATCTAAACGTGCTTTGATGATCCCTTCTACAAATTGCTTAAAGTAGTTGTTCTTGGTGTTAGCTTCGATGTGATCTAAATTAATCACATTGTAGTCCCGATGCTGGTCTGCACCGTCAATTAGCGTTTCTTTTTCCGTCAAGCTCGTCAATCGCTCACCTATCCATATCGGATAATGCGGTCGGATAACGGTAATGGACGTTAACAAGTCTTCGCGTTGGGAACGTGCCAAATTATGGACGTCGTCAAACATAACAAGCGTTTTCAGAATATGCCGCTTGCCCTTATACAGAAATTTAACTTTACGTAACCACTTCAGCGCACTGTACTCGGTATGCAAAAGATGTTTTTCGTCTGCAAGTTCTAGATTGGAAATACCCTTTATAATTTGCAACTCAGCATTTTCGGCCCAATCACTAAGAGATTGAAGAGAAGACGTTTTTGGTAAGGCGCCCCATGATACGTCGTTATCAACTTCGATAGTGAAGTCGTCAAGACTGTCTTCAAATTGTAAGTTATAAAAATCTTTGAGCGCCGCGACCAGCATTAAAATGAGTTTGGCATTAATAAACGCCCTAAATACGGGTAACGCTTTATCATCAAAAATTTCGTGTATTTCACTAAATCCATCCGCGACGTTGATGTAAATCCCAAGAACTTTGGGGTGACTTTGTCCAAACACGCCTAAGCTATTGAGCTCGGTTATCGTATCACTGTGCACATGAGATTTTGCATTCCGTTGATTTTGAAGCTCTCGCAATGTTGCAGGTGTAAATAATCGAAAATTTGTACTCTTACCAAAACCAGGCGGGCTTCTAAAGATCCATGTCCCCTCTAACAACGGAGAGCTTGCTGCAGAAATGAGTCGCTTTATGCCGTGATGTGAATAGAAGCGCAGAAATGTTGGAACGTCGGCAAATAACTCCGTGTTCTTTTTTGCAAAGGGATTTCGTTCGCTCATTCTAATGCCTGCTCACGCGCGGGAACAAACCGACAAACTCAGCTGTTTCGAATGCCCATAATAATGAAACGCTATTATTCGGTGTGTTGTGACCTAAGACTAACGGAAGGCGACCTTCAGCAAAACCGAACCTGACTTCTCTTGTTTCACCTACCTCAGAGGCTTTATTGTAAAGTTTTGCATGGTCGTAGTATTTATCTTTTTCAATAAGCCGAATGATGGGCTCGTCATGCGAGTTGGCGTTCGAAATCCTGCATGCTGTATTTAATGACTGAACGACAATCAGTTTTGGCATATCGAACCGCTTTGCAAGCTCTGGTTGTTCTTTCCACAACTTTTCAATTTCTGTTTCAAAGTATTCCTCTGCTTGGCAAGAGGCGATGTATAACACAATGTAGACTTTGCATTTTTCACCCAAGATTGGCGTAGCCGCTGATTCACCTTCGGTGACTTCCTGTTTCAAAAAAGCCTTCAGTGTTTTGACAATCTTTCCTTTCCATTTGCCTGTTTTTTTATCTTTGCGAACGAAACTCTTTCCAGACGCGGAAAAGTCATCAATAAGCCACAGATGATTAAACGTTGGGTTGTTGGGATTGCGCTGTTTTAGATAGTCAGCAAAGTCAGTATATTTTTCTTCACTGACTGAATAGGTTAACCATACCTGCTCGTTATCAAGTTGAGGATTAAACCGCCTGAAAGCGTCTGTTCTTGCACCATCAGAAAGCCCCAAAAACAAACTTTGTGTCAATGCTTCACTGTATAGTGGGTGATTCGCAAGCTGATTTCGTTTATGGATAGGTATGTGCGTCTGATTTGCGACCGCGTCTAGCAAAAGTGGTCTAATATGCATCGAGAATACAGATTCAACTAATAAACGAATTTGTGCCTCAGAAATATAAATCAAGCGATCTCTGACAAAGTCGAACGCAGCGGGTATATCACCTTTATCAAACTGGTTCAGCCAGCTCGACAAACTTTCTAAAAATCGAAAACCCGGATAGAACTGTTGGTAATCATTACACTTCATTGACATAGATTCCAACCAGGCTCTGTTGAATTCCACATTATCGGTATCCAGAATTTTATTGAGTGCTCTTGTAGCAAAATCCTTTTTATTCATTGTGACCCATCATCTAAAGTAAAGACACCTTGCCCAAATTGCATCATTGAAAACAGTCGTAGTGTTGCGCTTAATTCTATTTCATCTAGCGCGCCAATCTTAAAACCAGTGTCTGCATGCCCTGGGACATGATTAACACTAATACTGAATGGGTGCGATAGCAGTTCGTGATCATTACCACCAGGTTGTCCACTATCACCCACTGTTAAACACTGTTTGGCGTGATGCAATGCTCCAATAACTCTCAGTTTTGAGGTCGATTTGTTAATAATATCAATCGAGTGACCCGAACGAAGTACTTTTATATCAGGACAGTGTTCAATAAGCTGAGCACATAACACATCAATCTGCGTGTCGGATTGCAGGGCAAAACCAAATTCGATTGTTATTTGCGTTGGCCTCATGTCGACCGATGCGCCACTTAAGCGTTTTGATGAGATAAACTCATGAGCGTGTTTAATCACTGGGTCGATTGGATATTGACTGACATCCAGTGTTTTATCTGCCGTTTCAATGACAGAACCGTTGTAATAGCCAATCACTATCTGTTCCCACCACTTTTCCTCTATGGCTTTTCGAATAGATATTCCGGCAGATTTTCCCCTACCGGTAGCAATCCCGACGCGAACGCTATGCTCAAGCAGGCGCTCTAACATCAACGCCACAATTGGCTTGAGTTCATCAAAACGTTCGTCGCTGTCACACAAGGTACCATCATAATCAAAAACGACAGCATCAAACGACGTATCGTAATAATGGGATGGCAAGGGCACATCACTTGCATCAACTAACGGTTGCGTTAAACAGCTACTTTGGTAAGGCAAGTAGTAAAGCGAACGGCCAAATTTTGGTACAAGGACTTTATTTGGATCACGATTTTGTGGTTCAGCTATCTCCCACAATAAATGCATCGAGAACAGGATGCTCTTAAACATTGCTTCGACGGGCGCACCAGAGAAAAAGATCAGTGAATTGGACAGGGATGTGTTTATTGCTAAACGCGTCAGACGCGCTAAAGCAGCTGTGCCTTCGTCAGCTAAGATGATGATGTGTGTTTCAGATTGATTTAAAAAAGCACCATAATGCCTGCCATGACTGAAATTTCTTATATCTGCAATCTGTACGCTGGCGACCCCAGATTCATGAAAACGGGATTCAATGTCTATTGCGGCTGGTTTAAGTAATGGCGCATAAACTACGATCAGTTGATTCAGTTGATTCAGTTGATTCAGTTGATTAGGCGTGGTCACTCGAGGTATTGCCGCGTCGGCTACATTACTGAGATTGGTGAGTTCGCTTTGAGGCTGAATGGCTCCGAACGCTTTGTAGCCAGCAATCATCGTGGCGACAATTGTGGATAACGCTAAAAACCCGTCCTTTTCATGAACGGGAAGGCAGACATTTTTTTGGTTCGTACGTTCACACAATTGACCAAGCGGTGTTTCGTTGAGGTTTGTCACACACGTAACGATGGCTTTATGTTTATTGGCGTATTCAAAGGCATGAATAATGTCAGGATTTTTACCTTCCGCGGAAAAGAATAAGCAGCGTTGACCTTCTAAATCTATTGCAGAGCACAGTAATTCTAAAGGCGTATACACCGTACACTGCTTGCGACTTACTTTTTCGATAAGGTGGGCATAAAAATGGGCTGATGTTAGCGAGCCTCCAGAGCCGACTAATATGGCTCCTGTCGCCTTGCTTTCCTCAAGACAATCTATTATTGCGCTTGGTACATCCAACGATGCTCGTCTGATCTGATCAGGTATTTCGTCTAGCAATACCTTATAGGATTTCTTCTTTTTGGTGGCCATGTTGAATCCATTACTTAGGCGCGTTTCTTCTCCGATTGTGCATCTTGCCTCAATTCTTCGCGCACTTCCATCAGTAGTACGCCCAACATGTTTTTACCTTTTCCGTTGACTTCACCCCATGTTCTATTTACTTCATTATCAACGGTCGCAGACTCAACCAGGCGTGCATCTCCCGTTGAATCCAATAGCGCCCTTAATTCTGGGTGTTGGGTGTATTTCGCGATTAAGATGTGTTTCATTCGCGTGAACTTGTTTTTAGACCATCCGGGGACGATATCCCAATAGTACAAACCGTGCGCCGCCATCGCCACCAGAGACGGGCTAGGTGCAGAGAGGATCCAATCGCGCACCGCTGGTTTGCGCGCCTTACCTGCTTGATAAGCATGCTCAGCAGTTGGATATTCAATACCTTCAAAAATCACTGGCCAGCGAGATAAATTTGAAAAGGCGCCATAGGGCTTCTCGTTTGCTCGATAGAATCTGATCTCCTCAATTCCTTCTCCCATCACGGTATCTCCTGGTTGCATAAAAGTATAATATAACTTATTTTGGTTATATTAACCACGTTATTAGAAGAAGTAAAGTTGCCTCAAACAAAAAAAGATGCGCAGTTAAGGCGAAAAATTTGTCAAAGGATCAAAGCGTTTAGCGAAAACTATTTGGGTCTAGGTTCAAGAGAACTTTCCAACGTTTTGGGCTATGGCGATCCCTCGACTTTACGGTCGGTGTGGCGTGCTGAATCGTTGCCCAGCATCGAGAAAATAGTTGCACTCAGTAAAATCGAGACCGATGAAGGGTACATCCTAAATTTAAATTGGTTATTTTCAGGTGAGGGCGAGGTCTGCGTGCAGCCAAGAAAGAGTCAGGTTGACAAAATGACAACGTCCAGTGTCGAGAAAAAGCTCGTCACAACGCTCAGAAAAATGCCTGTTCAAAAGCAACGAAGCCTTTTAAACATCATCACATAGACAAATTTTGACATTTACGGACTCATTTAAAATCGAGAAAGCTGATGTATATGAAAAAGTAGAATTGAAGACCGCTAAAAGACAGTCTTCAATTCAATCCAGAAGCTAAAGCTGACACTCGCTGGTACAAGTTATAGAATGGAGAGGCAAACCCTGTGCAACCCGCATCAAATTACATTGCTTTATATTCAACCAGCTAAACCAACACAAAATGCTTATGTTGAGCGATTTAATCGCACGGTAAGGCATGAATGGCTTGATCAGCATTTGTTTAAAAGTGTCGAACACGTTCAAGAACTGGCGACTCGCTGGTTATGGACATACTACAATGAACGACCTAATGTGGCAATCGGTGGTGTACCACCCAAAAACCTATTGAACGCAGCATAACGGATTTCTACAAATAACTGCTGTTTAAAATGGGGGGATTACACCCGTAGCTTCTGTATTATCGTATAAGTTACCTGTACTTGCCTATTCTCGTTTTAGTCCCACAACCCTCAATTAGTGTACAAACTTTATTATTCCAAAACGGTTTTGTGTACAAACTTTATTATGCGAACACAAGAACCTCACCACGCTCCAAATTGTCGTACACTTTGCGGAAAGCAAAGAATTAAACGGTTACCTAAAACCGGTAACCTAGCGAAATAGCATAGACAAAGGGGTCAATTTCAATAGCGCTCACTGAGCCCCGGGTATCACCTAGGTTAAAGCTTGCTTCTGTGTCTATGTCTATCCAACGAACGGCGGCATTCAAAAACCATCTTTCGCTTAACTGATAGTCTATTCCCACTT
>Ga0049116_10000035_pt1 | contig 27371 bp, 25 predicted proteins | sample WorMetvacBELIZE2_FD_55049 | JGI IMG/M metagenome (GOLD analysis project Ga0049116, IMG submission 55049) | Marine gutless worms symbiont microbial communities from Max Planck institute for Marine Microbiology, Germany - Olavius vacuus BELIZE.2 | ecosystem: Host-associated > Annelida > Digestive...
TAATAATTATCTCCCCAGCATTTTAAAATACCACTTTCGATTAATGCGCATGAGTGATTACTTCCAAGACTAATTGATTGTGCAACACTTGATAATCCAAATACATCAGTCGGAATAATTCTATTTGTTGTAGTTCCATCACCGAGTTGACCATGATTATTCCTCCCCCAACACTTGACACCACCGTTATTGATTATTGCACAAGTGTGAAAAGTTCCATTACTGATAGCTTGAACTCCACTTGTTAATCCAAGGACATCAGTCGGTATAATTCTATTTGTTGTAGTTCCATCACCGAGTTGACCATAATTATTCCTCCCCCAACATTTGACGCCACCGGTATTGGTTATTGCACAAGTATGAAAAGTTCCATTACTGATTGCTCGAACACCTTTTGATAATCCAAATACATTAACCGGTTTATTTTTATCTGTAGAGGTGTTATCACCAAGCTGACCGTAGTCATTTATTCCCCAACATTTTACACCGCCAATGTTGCTTAATGCGCAAGTATGAAATGCACCACTACTAATTTCTTTTAAGCATCTGGGAATATTAATTACATTATTGGGAGAGATTGCATCAATATTATTCCCTATACCTAGTTGTCCGTATTGATTATTCCCCCAGCATTTAAGTTGTCCAATTTTGTTTGTTCCACAAGTATGTTGGCGACCTAAAGATATCTTATTATTTACTCTAGCTGATGTGACAGATAAGGCTATATTATCGTTAATATTGTTATATATTTTTGTCCGTTTATTGGCTAAACGGGGGCTTGTTGTTGATGAATCTTGTCGATCTTGAATACAATAATTGCCTATAGTAGTTGATGCAGTATCTTCTTGCCAAAGATCATCTGAATTTAACATAAATGTTTTTCCAATAATTTCTTTTCTTATATTCAGATGTTCATATGTAGTTTTAGTCAAACACATATTTATAACTCTATCAAATCCGTTAAAATTAATAATATTTCCTGGCATTAAATTAATCCGTATTCCTTGTTGATGATTTGATACCTCATTGATAATATATTGATCACGATCAATACCATCTATATTAAAATCGGAAGTTAAACCGTTATCCAACGCAGTTAGTAAAGCTGTTGAAGATTCTCCGCTATAAGCATCACTTAATTGGTTAATGAATTGGTCTAGTGAGATACTATTTGAAGATAAAAAATTAAGATTAATTATATTTGGTTGAGGTATATTCGAATTATCGGCATTATCCAATTCTCCGATTGGATCAAAAACCATGAAATCTTCTTTTACACATCCAAATAAACATGTCGCTTTTATAGATAACCTACCATTAGTTTGGTCATATCTCAAACATTCAAGTAAACGATCCATTGGACTTATTTTGTCNGCATTAAATGAATTATGAAGCATTTTAATTTCCATGCTACTACCAAATAATTTTAAAAAATTCTTCAAAGCTGATTTCAATCTTATTTCAGCATTCATCATTTTTTTAAAATCAGTTTCGCTAAGTAAAGCTAATTGGGTTGCGGCATCATTAAATAAAGTCCTTGGATCCTTTCCGGTTGTTCGTAATAAAGAGTCAGTAATTGGAGTAATATTTATAATATTATTATTTGGATGATCTTGAACTAATGCATAATATTCAACAGAATTGCTAGCTCTAGCACTTTTACTTTTAATAATATATGGTGGAATCAAATCGGTAAAAGNTAATATGTATTTACCGCTACTATCAGTAGTAGTTGTAGCACTTACACCGTTAAAATCTTTGAGAATTATTGAAGCATCTACAATTGGAGCACCAGTTGCAACTGTTCCAATTATTGTTTTCGAACCGCCTGAAGAACCTCCCCCTTTTCCGCCTCCACAAGCATATAACAGCAATGATAAAGTAATAAATAATATTAAAATTTTATTCATAAGCTCCTCCTAAAAAATTTTAATATTTTTTAACAATCAATGCTAGGTCATATATTATTCCTGTTTATATGTGTTGAATAGTTTTTATTCTTAAATAAATATAAAGTTAATTATTTATAACTGGATTTTATTAAAGAAAATATCAGATGTCAAGCGTTTGTAATATTTTTATTAATTAACCGCCTAAAATCAACATAATATATTAAATTTCTTTTATATCATTATCGCTAATAGAAAAACTAAACTTTTTTATACTTGCGATCTGATTCGTTTAGTTTGATGACTCATTCGATTTAAAGCATTAATATAAGCTTTTGCTGAGGCGACTACAATATCGGTATGAGCACCTTGGCCATTTACCACCACACCATTTTTAGATAATCTTACTGTTACTTCACCTTGAGCATCAGTACCGGTAGTGACATTATTTACCGAAAAAAGCAACAGATTAGCATGGCTAGCGACGATTTTTTCAATAGCTTTAAAAATTGCATCTACGGGACCACTACCTTCACTTTTAGTATCAAATATTTCATCTTCAACCTTAATTTTGAGCTCGGCAGTTGGTGAATTATTATTCAAAGCTGAATAGGAGATATCTACCAATTGATATTTCTCTAAACTAATATTATGTTCCTCTTCACTAATCAAGGCAATTAAATCATCATCAAAAACTTCATCTTTGCGGTCAGCTAAATCTTTAAAACTTGCAAAAATATTTGATAATTTATCATCCGACCAATTTTTGATATCAATTCCAAGTTCGACAAGTCTAGTTTGAAAAGCATTTCGACCTGAAAGTTTTCCCAAAACAAGCTTATTTGAACTCCAGCCGACATCTTCAGCCGTCATAATTTCATAGGTTTGACGATACTTAATTACCCCATCTTGATGAATACCGGAGGTATGGGCAAATGCGTTCGCTCCAACAATTGCTTTGTTTGGCTGAACCGGAAAACCGGTAATGCTGGATACTAATCTCGAAGCTGGAACTAATTGGGTTGTATCAATTTGAGTATTACAATTAAAATAATCAGGACGGGTGCGGATTGTCATTACAACTTCTTCAAGTGAAGCATTTCCTGCTCTTTCACCTAATCCGTTAATTGTGCACTCAACTTGACGGGCACCATTGATAACACCAGATAATGAATTTGCAACTGCAAGTCCAAGATCATCATGGCAATGAGTTGACCAGATTATCTTATCAGCGCCATCGACATTTGCAATTAATTTTGCAATTAATTCACCAAATTGTAAAGGTAAGTTATACCCTACTGTATCTGGAATATTGATCGTAGTAGCACCTGCAAAGATTGCTGAATTGCATAGACGAACTAAAAAATCAAATTCCGAGCGACCGGCATCCTCTGGCGAGAATTCAACATCATCAGTAAAATTTCGCGCAAGCTTAACTGCATTTGTTGCTCGTTCAATTACCTGATCCGCAGACATTTTTAATTTTCTTTCCATATGAATTGGAGAGGAAGCAATAAAGGTATGAATTCTCTTTCTTTTAGCATTTTTAAGGCTATCCGCTGCTGCTTGAATATCTTTTTCATTAGCTCTAGCTAATGCGCAAACAGTCGATTCACTAATACTATTTGCGATTTTNGAAACTGCCTGAAAATCCCCGGGAGACGCAGCGGGAAAACCAGCTTCAATAATATCTACTTTTAGCCTTTCAAGCTGACGAGCAATTCTTAATTTTTCGTCTTCAGTCATTGAGGCACCCGGACTTTGTTCACCATCTCTCAAAGTAGTATCAAATATATACAATATATTTTTCATTGTTGATCCTAAAATAATATTTATAAGCAATTAATGCATACGCATTAATAAATTAATAATTGGGTAATTTAATTGATTATTTGCGCCCTGGGCGCAGTAGACTTAAGCAGAGAGCTGATTTTAAAGCAAAACTAGCAAATTCAAAAGGTAGGCTTGTCTCCCAAAAATTGGAAGAAACCTGATGTAATACATTTGAATTTCTCATAACAAAATAATAACTTATTTTGAAAGTAGTTTATCAAATATATTTGTTTTTTTCAAATTTAATATTTTCTTTGTTGGTTGTAAATCTAATGGATTTTGTATGATATATATTAATTATTTTAGTTATTCGTAGTTTAAAATCCATTGTTTGGCATTCTCTAAGCGTTCTTGATTGCCACAATCAAAAAATATACCTTGATGATAATAGCCGGATAAGCGTTTATCGTTAGCAAGTTTGTTCAATATTGGTTTGAGTTCACAGAACTCGTCTCGATTTATATGATCAAAATATTGAGGATTAAAAACCGCAAAACCGCTATAAGTTTTCTTAAGTAGTGACCTAGTTAAATTTGCATTTTCTAATAAATGCTTTTCTGATACAACTTTATTTTGCTTAGGATCAAAATAAAAATCACCTTGAGGGTGATGATTGGGATTATCTACTAATACTATTGTATTGAATTGTTTTTGCGAATAATTATTAATAAGATCTGCCAAAATTTTAAAATCAAAGTTACTGACTACATCAGCATTTACTAATGCAAATGGTTGATTCTGAAAAAATGAAAGCGCCTGAGCAATTCCTCCGGCAGTTCCGAGTATTTTGGGTTCATAGGAATAACAAATTTCAACTCCATATTTTCTCCCGGTATCCAAAAAATCTGATATTTGTGAACCCAAATGATGTAGGTTAATAATAATGCTGCTAAACCCCGCTGCTTTCAGCTTGATAATTTGACGCTCAATTAAGGAATATTTACCGATTTTGAGTAAAGGTTTGGGGGTTTTTAAAGTAGTAGGGTGGAGGCGGTTCCCATATCCGGCAGCCAAAATCATTACTCGCAATCTATTTTTATCAACCCCCATCTAGCAATCTAATTCTTGTTTGCACAAACTTTACAATTTGGCGATTTTTTAACTTGTAATTTTTGAGATTGATAATTTAACAAATTGAATAATAATATTTGATTATTTAAAGTAGTTAAACTGAGTAAAAATTTAATTGCTTCTGCAGCTAAAATTGTTCCAATCATACCTACTGCCGGGGCAAATACACCATGGGTAGCACAAACTTCTTCCAATGATCCAGTTGCCTGAGGATATACACATTCAAAACAAGCAAATTCTTTTTGCAATGGATTTATCGTGAATATCTGAGTATCATATCTTATTGCTGAAGCAATAATTAATGGTTTGTTATATTTACTGCAACTTGGTTGATTAAATGACGGGTTGCAAATCGATCAGTAGCATCCAAAATAATATCAACATCTTTTGCGATTTCAGCTAAATTTTTATCGTCGATTGTGGTATATATCTCATTGATCCTGCATTCAGGATTTAGAGCATTTAAATGTTTTTTAGCACACTCAACTTTGTATTTACCAATATCATCTGAGGAATATAAAATTTGCCGTTGTAGGTTGGTTAGATCTACAATATCCTTATCAACAATAATTAATTCACCAATACCCGCAGAAGTTAAATAAATTGATGTGGCTGAACCGATTCCACCAACTCCAATTAGCAAAACCTTAGAGTTGAGCAATTTTTCCTGACCCACCTGGTCGAATTCCGGTAGTAAAATATGACGGGAATATCGAGTGAGTTGCTCTTTATTCATTACTGAATATTGGTAGAATCCAAGCCATTAATGGCAATTTCAGCTGCAGTAAATATTGCTTTAGCTTTGTTTACAGTTTCTTCCCATTCTAAATCAGGATTAGAATCGGCAACAATTCCAGCACCTGCCTGAACAGAAATAGTATTTTGCTGAATAATCGCAGTGCGAAGGGCAATTGCTAAATCCATATCTCCATTAAAACCAATATAACCTACCGCACCGGAATAAATTCCTCTTTTTTCTTTTTCAAGTTCGGCAATAATCTCAAGGGCTCTAATTTTCGGCGCTCCCGAAACGGTTCCAGCGGGAAAAGTCGCAGCTAGTGCTTCAAATGCATCAATATTGGGATTTATCTTTCCTCGAATATTAGAAACCATATGCATTACATGTGAATATTTTTCGATACTTTTTTCTTCAGTAACTTTAACGGAACCACTTTTACAAATCTTACCGGCATCGTTTCGGCCTAAATCAAGTAACATCATATGTTCAGCATTTTCCTTTTCATCTGCAAGCAGCTCTTTTTCAAGTCTTAAGTCTTCCTGTTGATTTTTACCCCGTCTGCGAGTTCCGGCTATAGGTCTTACAGTTACTTCGTCTTGTTGGAGTCTAACTAAAATTTCCGGCGAAGCTCCAACAACAAAGTAATCTTCAAAATTAAAAAAATACATATAAGGCGATGGATTAATTGATCGCAATGCCCGATAAAATGATAATGGTGAACAATTAATTTGAGAATCAACTGAATGTGAAAGCACCACTTGAAAAATATCACCATCNAGAATATATTTTTTAGCTTTTTTAACCGCATCGGTAAATTCTTTTTTAGATGATCGGTATTTAGGTTTCAAGGTTCCACAAGGAATTGATTTGGGTAAATCTAAAGGAGTTCGAAGTTTAACTAAAAGTTGGTTTAATCTTTCTTTAGCTTTATTTAGGGCATTAGGATATTTTGGATCTGCATATACAACTAAAGATAATTTCCCGGTTAGATTATCAACAATGGCTAATTCTTCAGCTAACAATAACATTATTTCAGGTAATTGAGATACATTATTAGTTGATATATTTAATTTTTTTGCTAATCCTTTTTCAATATATTTAATTAAATCAAAGCCGAAATAACCAACTAATCCCCCGACAAACCGAGTATTAACCGGACATGGGGCAACTTTGATCTTACTAAATATTGTTCTAATCGATGCTAATGGATCATCTGTATTAATTGCCTGTTCAACCCGATCACCGCTGATTTGTAGCAACTCATTATTGGTTACGGTAATTCTTTTATTGGTAGGTAATCCAATAAATGAATATCGACTAAAGCGCTCGCCTCCTTGAACCGACTCTAAAAAAAATGAATAAGGCTCATTCGCAAGTTTTAAATATATTGACATCGGTGTGTCAAAATCAGCATATGTATTTAATACTAAGGGAATTCGGTTATAACCTTGATTGGCTAGTTTTGTAAATGCTTTTTGATCCATATTAATTTTTTTTATAGATATCTTTTACAAAATCGTATATTGAAGGTATAACTAAATCTGCATCTAAATCATTTGGATCAATTTCGCTATATCCGTAATCGACACAGACAGATAGAGCTCCAGCAGCTTTAGCGGTTTGAACATCAAATTTTGTATCACCAATTAATATTGTTTTATCAGAAGTAGTATTTACTAGTGAACAGCATTGATGCAATACTTGAGGATCTGGTTTTTTAATAGCATAAGTATCACCGGAAACAATAAAATCAAAATATTTTGTTAATTGCATTTTTTTAAGCAGCGGTAAAGAAAACCGCTCAATTTTGTTGGTTAAAATTCCAATTTTTATTTTATTGAGTTGGAGCAATTCAAAAGTTTTAATAATTCCTAAATAAACCTCAGCCTTTTCGCCATTGATATTATCAAAGTAATTATAGGCTTTCTCAATAACTGATTCAAAATCCTCAACATTTACTTGATAATAATCTAGAGCATTTTTAAATAATAATCGAAAACCACCACCGATAAACATTCGGTTTTGTTCTAAAGATAAAGGTGATAAGTTATATTCTGAACCTAAGATATAGTTTACGGCTTTTGCCAAGTCAGGAGCTGTATCAATAATTGTTCCATCAAGATCAAAAACTATTAAATCATATTTGTGGGAACTCAAATCCTTATTTGGCATTAGAAAATAATATTAGTTTTTTGAGTTGATGGCAATTATTTTTTGCTTAGTTGTATCTTGATTAAATGATTTCAATGAATTATTAAATTTACTAATATATATTTTATTTATCAAAGAATCTTTATTTGAAGTTACTTTTGGCAGTTCGTTTACNTGAATTTTGGGTAATCGTTTGGTTGAAGGGATAATTAATATGCTTGCTGTCTTAACAGAATTTTTAGATATTGGATTTACCTTCTTGATTTTTTTTATGGTGGAATTATATCGTTTGGCAATAGTTTGTAGAGATTCTTGGGGTTTTACTTGATGAATACTCCAACTATCCCCTAGTATTTCATAGTCATAGAGTTTTTCAAAAAATTCGAAAGCCGATTCGGTCGGGAAAAATAAATAACCCATNGAAGGATGATAAATATCTTTTTTTAATTTGGCATTTAAAAAAACAAATTCATTATTTTTGATGCCGGATAATTTTGCCGCATATTCTGAATGAATTGGGACATCAATTTTTATTTTTTGCGTAAATCTTTTATTGGGAATATGAGGTAAGACAATATCAAACTTTGTCGGATCAGAAAATATTTCTTTTAATGCTTGCAATCTGGGAGCATACAATAAAGTTTCTTTAGGCAGGGGTAANTTATCATAAGGAATTTTTGAATAGTGACCCCCAATTTTTTTTAATGCNTTATTAACACAACCTTCACCGCAATTATATGCCGCAAGAGCAAGAAACCAACTGCCAAACTTTTCATGTAACTGCTCTATAAAATCAAGAGCGGCTAAAGTAGATTTTGCTACATCCATTCTTTCATCTAACCATTCATTTTGGATTAGTCCAAATTTATCGGCAGTTGAAGGAATAAATTGCCAAATTCCAACTGCATTAGCTTTTGAGGTGGAGTTGGTAATAAAAGAGCTTTCAATAATTGGTAATAATGCAAATTCCATGGGCATATCTCTTTTTTCCAACTCTATCACAATATCATATAAAAAATACTTAGCTCGTTCAAGCACTCTATTTATCGATGGTTGCGAAGCGTAAGTCTTAAAAAAACCATCAACATGTTGGGAATTTAAATTAGGTAGCTTCATCCCGGCTCGAATTCGAAATAATAAATCCGGCAACTCTTCGAAGTCGGTATTTTCAGAAAGAACCAGCCTGCGAATATTTCGAATATTTTTAGTATTATTAGGTANTGCAAATTCTGATTTGGGAAATAATATATTAAGATCCAGTGCAGAAGTAGTTGCCGGTTCCGGTTTAATTATTTTACCGGTCTTGGGATCTTGATAAATCGTACAGGATTGAATGAATGCTAAAAAAAATATTAGAGAAAATAAAAAATAAATTTTCAGCTGTTTTTGCTTAGCAAAAATAAATCCCATTAGCTAATCGCGGAAATTGATAAATTGCAAAGGAATGTCAGTAATTTTTTCTTTAACCATTGATATTGCTGATTGAAGTGAATCTTTTTTAGCCCCACTAACTCTAATATTAGCACCCTGGATAGAAGCTTGAATTTTGATTTTGCTTTCTTTAATGATCTTAACAATTTTTTTAGCCAGCTCCGTATCTAGTCCTTCAATTATCCGATGCTTTTGACAAACTTTGTTTCCGGCAATTTTTTCAATATCTTGAGATTTCAGTGAACGAATATCAACATTTCGTTTAGCAAATTTTGCAACTAAAATATCATAGACTTGTTTTAGTTTAAATTCATCATCGGCAAATAATGCCAGGTTTTTATCATTTTGATTTAATTCTACTCTTGAGTCAGATCCCCGAAAATCAAAACGATTAGTAATTTCTTTGTTTGCCTGATCGCAAGCGTTTCTAATTTCGACCCAATTTATTTCCGAGACAATATCAAATGTTGGCATATATTAATTTTTAGTAGTTTAAATTCGTCAAATTTTAGCAAATCAAAATACGAAAATAATATTGTTTACATTTATTCATCATCATTCAATTTAGCTTCAGCAATGGTGTCAATAATTTTAGGATATTGATCTAGTTCATTTTTCAGGTTATGGTTGGTCTTTGCATAATTTGAATTAACTATATCTGGTGTATTTGCTTGATTTTCGCTAAATAAATTTTTTGAAACCTCGTAATTGGTTTCTTGGTTATCAGGTAGGGGATTTTTAATATTTTTAGATCTGTAATTATCTGCTTTATTAAAGAATTTTATTTGTTCTTTAATTTCGTTTAAATTTTCTGCTCGAAAAAGAACTTCTTTTTCAGCATTTTTATCACTTTCAGAAATATTATCTGTAGAGATTTTAGATAGTAAAGCTATTATTTCCGGATCATTTTGTTGATGTTTAATCTCAAATAAAAATTTGGGTTGATGATGACCAATAATTTCAGTCAATACTGGATAGTTATGAGGATTAATTTGTTGCATATTCTCTAACTTTTTGAGATTGATCATCATTTACAATTTGATAACCCTGTTCATTATAATAGCGATACCGATTGCGAGCAGAAGTAATCGCCTGATTAATATTAGGAAATGTTGGATAGGTTGGTAAATCCTTTACCGGCACAATTTCATATACTTCATCAAAAAAAGCTAAATGTTCTAAGGGATCTGCTCCCAAATTAATTAAATATTGCCGCTTTTGGGATTGTGGAGATTTAATGTTTTCTGAATTTATTGGAGTGTAGTTGATGAATTCTTTCAGATTTTTTTTATAACTATTTTCTTCACAAATTATCAAGGCAATATTATTTACTTGGGGATAATTAGGGGTGCTATGAAGGATAAAAGCTAATTGAGGTTTATGCCATAAATGTCTATCTAGGGTATTTTCAAAATTATTAGGGGTAAGTAAAATTCCCCCAATGTTAGCTTTTAAATTTTTTAAATAAATTTCATTGATCAAATCATCGATTTCAGACGAGTTAAAACAAAAGATGATTTTAGTCATTTGGTAATTTTGCTAACACTGATTTTAATCTTTGGCTAAAATCTTCTGCCGATTCAACTCCGATCAACCGAAACTGCCTGAGTTCAGAATTACCATAAATAAATATCAATGCCGGTGGTCCATAAAGATTAAATTGCTTTAGTAAGCTATTGGTTTTTGCATTACTTTCGGTTACATCTGCATAAATTAGATTAAATTCGGTTAATAATTTTTGAACTCGTTGATCAGATAAAGTAAAAGTTTCAAACTCTTTACAAGATATACACCAATCAGCACTATATTTGATAATTGTGGGTTTATCGTTAGCTAAGGTTTTGCTAATTTCAGATTCAAATTCTTGAGGATTGGTTATTACTTCCCAATAAGTTTGGCTATTTAATGTTTTAGAATTTTCAGAGGTAAAATTTTGATTGTTTACCATCGTAAAATTACTTAAAGGTTTAAATAAATTGTTGCCGCCAGAAAAAGCTCCAATTAATAATGAGACCCCATATATCAATAATAAGATTGCAATAGATTTCACAATTTTATTAAAAAAATTTGCATTTTTTGGAAGCGGAGCAAATATGTCTAAAAATACTGAAGTAAAAATAAAAAAACAACCATAAATCAGCAATTCCCAAAAATCGGTTATCAAAGGCGATATCATCCAAATTGCCAATAATAATAATAAAAAACCGAACAGATGATTTATCGAAACCATCCAATTTCCCATTTTAGGTAAAGCTTTATCGGTAAAAAATCCAAATAAAAGTAACGGAATTCCCTGCCCCCAAGCTAAAACAAATAATAAACTGCCACCGATTAAAGCATCACCAGTTTGACTTATATAATTAATACTGCAATTAAAGGTGCAGCAACGCAAGGTCCAATAATTAATGCTGTAATTGCTCCGGCAATTATTAGCCCGAACCAATTATTAGATTGCTTATTGGCATATTTTTGCAAAATATTTTGTAAAAATATCGGCATTTGGATTTGCAATAATCCGAAACAAGTAAACGCTAACAAAATTATGATTATTGCTGAAATTACCTGAACTAAGGGCATTTGGATAGTATTGGTAAATAATCCCCCGGTATAACCGGCAACTACTCCGACAATCGTATAGGTAATCGAAGTACCTAATACAAAAGCTGTTGCTAAAAATAAATTCTTGAATTTATAAGCTTTAAACTCTTTTTCAGTATTATTTCTTTGAAATTCTTGTTGGTCAAGATTTTGACTTCGGTTAGTTTTACTGGTAATTAAAGCTCCTAATATTGGAATCATTGGTAGAACGCACGGGGTAAGTGATAGCGCTAATCCAAGTAGAAAAAAAATAATTATCGTCGATAAAATATTTAGTTCACCAATTCTGTTTGCTAAATCTTCAGCCTCGATTTGATAAATAGATTTCGACTCATCTTTGCGTGAATTATTAGGTTTTGTTTTTTCAAACTCTAAAATTTTTGAGCTACTCTCTGTGCTTTGAAGTAAACTTTGGCTATTGGTAATATCGCTTTGTTCAATAAGTAATGAATCATCGAAAATGGCTTTGCTAATGTTGCCATCTTGTTTGATAGTAAGAATTTGTTCGAATGGCGGATAGCAGATTCCAAAATCGGCACAGCCTTGAACTGTAACTAATAAATTTATATCAGAATCTAGTGAAGTTATCGGAGCTGTAAAAAATAATTGATAGCGATAAATTTCAACATCACCAAAAAATTTATCAAAATATGCAATCCCTTTAGGTAAAACAATTTGCTGGATTTTATCGGCATCAGCAGAATTTTTGGTTTTTACCGAAATTTTATGCCGATATAAATAATATCCCTTTTCAATTTGATAACTAACTTCTACTTGTTTTTTTAGGGAATCGTAATTGGCACTTAATCTAAAAGCCTTTTCTGGGGGCAGAGGCTCGGGAAGTATTTCATTTGAACTAACTGCGAAATTGATAAAATTAAAAATTCCTATTACTAAAACTAACCAAAGACGATTCATTAGATATATATTATTAACATTTTTTGGAGATAAATTTAAATATTAATTATTTATTGCTTTTAGGTATTTCAACATTTTCGACTATCCAATCCAAATAAGGTTGAAATCCAAATTCAATAGGCCAAGAGATTATTTCTGGAACATCATAGGGATGTAAATTGGCAAGCTCAATTTCTAGCTGATTGTAAACTTCAGTCGTAGTTTTAAAAAAAACCGGAATTTCACTGGCAATCTCAACCTTCCCTTGCCATCGAAATACTGAGGTGCAACCATCAAAAATATTTGCACAAGCAGCTAACTTTTTTTTTAGGATTTTATCGGTGCATTCGCGAGCAACTTGATAATCGGGAAAATTAGAAAAAACAATTACAGTTGACATAATTAAAAACTACTTTTTGATAATATTTACCTAAAGAATATAACTAGGGAATTATATTAGCAAAAAAAATCTCTAAGATTATTTTAGCCGCATAAGCATCAACATTTTCTTGTTTTATCGCATCTAATTTTGCATCAACCGAAGTATAAGACTCATCAACAAAAAAATAGGGAAGATGCGTTTGCCCAAATATTTGTCGGGCAATTTTTTGAGATAGGATAGTTGTTTGTCTTTTTTGATTATTCTTATTTGGCAATACCCCAACTACCAGTTGAGATATTTGGTAGAGTTGAATAACATTTATCAATTCATCAATTAAAGTTTTTCGGTTTTTAGAATCAAAGGTTTTGTATGGAAAAATATTTATTTTTTTTTGTTGATCTAATAAATAAACTTCACCAATTGCGGTGCCAGAACGTTTAGTTCCATAATCTATTGCTAAGGAATTTACAAATTTAGCTGCGAACAAACTTAATCTAGTTTGAAAATATTCTAATTATTTTTAGGATCATCAAAATTAATTCGATCAAGATCAACTGCGGCTAGCATATCATCTTCTAAATCGGAAATGCTGAGCATCAGGGAAAATAATAAAACTAATGCAAACCAGGCAATAATCGCAATTCCTAAGAACATCCACAAATTCCCAATTATCGTCAGAATTACCCCAATAAAAATGAATGTTGCTGCTGTCAATAATACTGTGCGGCGATATTGACTTACAAGTTTTAGAGTATTATGGACATCCTCGCGCATATCTTTGCCATCATAGAATCCAAACATACATTGGACTTTTCTAGCTATAAAAAAACCATTTTGAATAAATGCAACGGGAATGGTGATGGGAACAAAAAATAAAAAATAAGGCTTTTTATTTTCTAATTTTGAATTGATATATTCTGAAGTTAAAATATTGCGCATTAATGTTGATTTACCATCAGGATACATAAAAGTCATATTTTGATAGATAACTATTCGTCCACCTTCTAGATTAGTAACCGACCTAGCTTTTTTAATGATGGCAGCTTTAAATGAGGTAAAGTCCATATTTTGATTTTTTGATAATAAATGAAATCAATCTAATTGGCGGATTATATAATAAAAACTCTTTTATGAATTTTTTATTGAAGCTTTTACCAAGTATAAATATATGCTAATACAATATTAAAAATTGATATTTCAACTTAAATTTAAAAATACTTGTTATTTAATATTATCGATATAAATTAATTTATAAAAATATATCTTCAAAATTCAAAAAAATCATAAATAAATTTACTATGTTAAAATATGATTATCACTGCCATTCAACAATTTCAGATGGAACCTTAACTCCTTCTCAGTTGGTTTTACAGGCTCATCACCAAAAAGTTAAGTCACTTGCAATTACTGATCACGATGATATTGGATCCTGGCAGGAGGCNAAAAAAACTTCGGAAAATGTTGGAATATACTTAATTAGTGGGGTGGAGATTTCGACAACCTGGCATAAAAAAACTATTCATATTCTTGGATACGGTTTTGATCCGGAAAATCAACAATTTATAAATAATTTGGCAGATATTCGTCAGCTACGAAATCAAAGAGCGATAATTATTGATCAAATATTGAGAGAAAAAGGAATTGTAAATGCAATTCAAGGGGCTCAAAAAATTGCCCAACGACACGAGCCACTTAGTCGCACCCATTTTGCCAGGTTTTTAATTATGAACGGTTATTGTAAGAACTTCGCTGAAGCAATGAATAAATTTTTAGCAGATAGTATTCTGTCGGAAAAAGTGAATAAATGGGTTAGTATAAATACTGCAATTGATTGGATTAATAATGCCGGAGGGGTAGCCTTTTTAGCACATCCATTGCGATACCGTTTTCCCCCTGAATTTGAATTAATCGATTTGATAAAGGATTTTATTAAAGCCGGTGGAGATGGAATCGAAGTAGTTTATGCAAAAAACAGTAGCAGACAAATTGAATATATTGCCGATATTGCACGTCGCTATAACCTTAGTGCCAGCGGTGGCTCGGATTTTCATACCGATGACAATACTATGAATGGGATTGAAATTGGTGATATTGCCCCGATTCCAAAAAATCTAAGATCACTTAATCAAATACTAGAAAAAACTATTAATTAAAACCGAAAATGGAAAAATACCAATGGGTTGCTCAAAACTAAAGCATGCAAATACTCATTAAATTCGGTATCAATTATTCAAATATTAAAAGTTAAAACTTTAATATTCAAGATATTGAATTTTAATATTATTTTCTTTGCAATTCCCTATGGCTAAAAGAAATTGCATCAACATCAATATATCAGAATATATTTCAAAGTTTTAACTTTGAAAGCAGAGACTAAAAACCTGAAAGTTTTCTAAATAAAATGGCATTAATCATTTATAAATCATTAATCAGTTAAAATTATTTTTCATCAATCAATTTTTCTCAAGGTAAATGAATAATACATTAAATATTTTTGTAAAACTATTTCTTGGATACCTAGGTTTTACTACAATTTTATTTGCCCAGAATTCCTTACCGCCACCGGGAGCTTTATTTCCAAAATCAAATGTTGATCAAAGATCCGCAATGCCGATTAATCAAGATCGCAGATATTGGGAGCGAGAGTTTCTCGAAGGCAGTCCCCAAAGTGCTAGAAAGTTACCAATTAAAAATCAAGATATCATCGATAGTTATTTAAGAGTTAAGGATCTGGAAATCAACAATAGTGATTTATTAAATAAAAAAAAGCAGTTATTAAATTATTATCAGCAAAACTATAATCTCAAAATTGAATCTAAGGTTCAGGATATATCCCGAGCGTTTGTATCCAGTTCAAAAAGAACGATAAATCCCCAAGGCGAGGTTCAGCTAATTATTAAAGGTAGTCCCATAGCTAGTAATGAAAAGGTTACATGGTTAGATTATTCACCTTCAGGAAACATGCTAGCTTTTCCTCTAGGACTAGGTGCTCAAATCTACAATTTGCATAAAAACCAATTTGGCCGTGATGAATTTATTTCGTTAGCTGATGAAGATTGGCTTTCAATATTTCAAACCAATAATTTATCGGTAAGTAATAATCCCAATTTAATATCAAATCGGATTTTTAGCGATATTAATTCAAATTTTAACCGATCACAAAACAACATAATTCCTAACCAAAATAAAAATTCAGAACTTGTATACCCGATTAATCCGGAATTAGCAGCAGCTCTAAGTAGTGTAGATCTCGATAAANCACCTCAAATATCNNCCTTGGCAATTGGAAATCCATTATTGGGGCATCAAAATTTAATTTATGATCTGGCTTATTACCCCGATTCAAGTAGGATTGTCAGTGGCGGTGGTGATGGATATGTGCGAGTTTGGGATTTTTCCACAAATCGACAAATTGGCCGTCCTATTGAAGGTCATAGTGGATTAATATATGCAGTAGCAGTTAGTCCAGATGCTACTTTATTAGCTTCTGCCGGTAATGATGGCGGAATTAGACTCTGGAATGCATATTCCGGTTCGCAAGTTTTACCTCCAATTACTGGTTATCAAGGAGATATTTATTCTCTTCATTTTTCCAATGACAGTAAAAGACTTTATTCGGGAGGTGCTGATGGAAAAATAAATATCTGGGATGTGAATACCGGGNTAAANATCAATACTTTAGAGGGTCACCACAAAGCAATTTATGCTATCGATATTTCAAACAATGGAAAATATTTAGCTTCAGCCGGGGCTGATAATCAAATAAATATTTGGCAACTTGGTAATTATCAAAAAATTCAAAATATTACTAATATTGAAGGAAATATTTATGCCTTAGCCTTTGATCCTAAGAGTGAAATATTGGCATCAACTGGCAGCAATTCTCATGTATTTTTATGGAATGTTGCTGATGGTAAGCCAATGAAAGAATCACTTTATACCAATGGATATCCTATGTTTTCATTAGCCATAAGTCCAGACAGTCAGCAAATTGCTGCAGGCGGTTATGATAAAGTAATTTGGATATGGGATGAATTAGGCGATAAACCTAATCCTGCAAGTCCTGTTAAAGGTCATAACGGTTGGATAAGTTCAATAGCTTATGATCATTCGGGGACATATTTAATTTCTGCAAGTTCGGATAATTCAATTAGATTTTGGCGCGCACCAGCAAAACCAACTTCTAATGCTTTAATTTCACCGGAAAGTGAAAAAAAACTTTCACTAGCTAATGAATATCGAAAAAATACTACAACCAACTATGCTAATAAAATAAATCAAATATTTAAAAGCAGTGCAGTTTTTGCTCGAAGTCATGATGGGGCATATTGGGCGATAGCTTCAGATAATAAAATTGAACAATATATTGCCAAAACCAATAAGTTAAGAAAAAGTATTACAATAAACAGAAAAAAAATCGATTCAAATTGGAGTGCTATTACTTATTCGCCAAATGATAATGTAATTGCAGCAGGAAATTATCAAGGGCAATTTGCAGTTTTTAGTGCTATTAGCGGGAAATTGCTTTCTTATTTACCCATTAATAAAAGCAATAAGCCTGTTAAAGTTTTAGCTCTAAGTCAAAACGAACAATGGCTAGCAAGTGCTGATGATCAAGGTGATATCAAAATCTATCGAAATTTGTATTATCAAAGTCTAGATAAACCTAAACAAAATAATACCTGGAGTTTGCAATATCAACTAACTGCTCATCAGGGTCGGGTATTATCTATGGCTTTTGTCGGTGACAAAATATTAATTTCGGGAGGAGAAGACCAGCAATTATTTGTTTACAATATGCAAACTGGCAATAATCTAGGTCGCTCATATCAAGGGCAATTTAGCCCCATTACCTCTATTGCAGTGGCTAAATCAAATCAAGAAATTGCAACCGGAGGGCTTGATGGCTCAATTCAAAGATGGCAGATACATGTTCATAAACAACAAGGTGATAATTTTGATCAAGAAAGCTTACCGGTAGCAAGAGTTGAATTATTCCCGACAAATTCAGATGTTCAAGATTTAAAAATCCCTAATGTTAAAGACTCAAAAAATATTCCCAAACCAAATGATAATAATCAAAATCCTAAACCGCTAAAGGAAAGATTTAATTTACCTGAACATATTTCTTTAAATCCTCTCAACAATTAATATGCAACCAACCAGAAATATTGTAGTTTTTGGTGCAACATCGGCAATTGCCGAAGCGATTATTCAAGAGTATGCTAATAATCAAAACTATGATAATTATTTTTTTTTGGTAGCAAGAAATAATGAAAAATTAAAGCCGATAATTAAAGACATCTTAGTAAGAGGAGCCAAAAATGTTTATAGCGAAATTGTTAATTTAGATGATTGCAATTTGCATCAGAAAATTATCGCAAAAATCCAAAAACAATTTAAACAGATAATTAATATTGTAATAATTGCTCATGGGGTATTATTAGATCAACAACCATTAAATAAAAATCCCGATCAAGCACTGGCAAATTTTCATACCAATGCAACTTCAGTATTAAGTTTATTGATGCGATGGGCAAATGTATTTGAACAACAAGGTCATGGAAAGTTAGTGGTTATCAGCTCAGTTGCTGCCGATCGGGGACGAGCAAAAATGACAACTTATAGTGCGGCTAAAACTGCGATTGATCGAACTGCAGAAGCATTACAAGGAAGATTTTTTGAAACCGCGGTTTCAATTACTTTAATCAAACCCGGATATATCAAAACTCCTATGACTGCAAATATGATTCAAAAAGGGTTTTTATGGTCAACACCTGAGGAAATCGCCCCTGAAATTGTTCAAGCAATTGATAGCAAAAAAACTAATCTATATATTCCCAAAAAATGGTGGTTTATTATGCTACTAGTAAAACTAATGCCAGCATATTTTTTAAACAAGCTAAATATCTAGATAAAGGTTATTTGCTAACTAAAAGTATTTATTGTTTCTTGATTAATCAAAACAAAAGTTTTTTAATTTAAAAGTATAATTCTTTCAATTTATCAAAACATTTAAAACAATATGAAGATAATAATTTTAATAGTGATACTTTGCATATCGAATATTGCAAAAGCTCAACCACCTCAAATGGCGATTGATTCTTGTAAATATGCAGACCAGGGAAGTAATTGTAGTTTCAATGCCCCCCATGGAAAAGTTGAAGGAACATGTGAGCGCCCACCTGCACAGCAGCAACTTGTTTGTGTTCCTAATAGGAATAATAATCGATCTCCAAGAATGGATAGTCGTCCTCAAGGAATGCAAAACCGATCTCAATCGGATGCGAGAGGCGGCCAAACCCCAAGAACAAGACGGCATACAATTACGCAAACAAATAATCAAATATCAACTGTAAAAGCAAATACCCAACCGATAACTGAAAATAAAATCGATATTAGGGTTCAAGGTAACCAGAGAATTCTAATATCTAATGGTATTTCTCGCCATTTAACCGGTAACTTTCCCAATCGAGCCAATCCCAATTCAATTAAAGAGCAAAACTATACATTTAAAATTCCTGCTAATCCCGAAATTGCCAATAAAATTACTCCACTTGGGTTGCATAAATTTGGTTTAGGAATAAATGGAATACCATTTGATCCATTAGCTGCTGAATGGTATTTAGGAGATCGAGATAGCGGCTGGCAATATGAAGCTATGTCTGGAGCAATTCCACTAGGACTTGACGAAAATCATGCCCATGTTCAACCTAATGGTGCTTATCATTATCATGGTATGCCAAGTTTACTTGCATCAAGTCTTATCCATTCAAATGATAAACATTCTCCAATTATTGGCTGGGCAGCAGATGGATTTCCAATCTATGCGCTTTACGGATATCAAAATGCTAATAATCGTAACTCCCCAATAATTGAAAATACTTCAAGTTATCGATTAAGACAAGGTCAGAGACCGTCAGGTGGTAGTAATCCAGGTGGGTATTATGACGGAACATTTGTTGCTGATTATGAATATATTGAAGGTGCAGGCAGTTTAGATGAATGTAATGGTCGAAATGTAATCACACCTGAATTTCCTAGTGGGACATATGCATATTTTTTAACTAACTCTTTCCCAGTAATTCCCAGATGCTACAAAGGCACACCTTCTACAGATTTCTCCCGAAGACCAGGTAGACCATAATTTCAACAAAATATTCTCAAACAAATTTTTTTTATCCTTTAAAGTTTAAATAAATATCTAGAAATGAATGATAAAAAGTTAACTAACAACGAATTAAAAATTGATATTGCATCTGCNGCATTGATATTGGCAATTGGAATATCAATTGCCGGATATTTTATTAGTGAAACATTATACAAATCAAAGGTTGCATTAAATACTGCTGAAGTAAAGGGACTTGCCGAAAGATTTGTCGAAGCGGATACCGCTTACTGGACAGTTAAATATTCGGTTAGCGGTAAAAATAAAACTGATATTCCCCAAATGTATAAAGATTCTGAAGCTGATCAAAAAAAGATAATTTCATTATTGAAAAAAAACGGATTTTCAGATGATGAAATCAAACTGGGGATAATTGAATACTATAAGGAAGAATATCGCGATGAAGATCAAAAACTTGTAGAAGAAAAACATTTTCTAATTGGTGAAATTGAAGTCCAAACATCCAATGTAAGACTAGTTTCTAAAGTTAGAGCTGAACTAAATTCTTTANTAGCTCANGGGTTAAATGTTANNAATAATGCACCGGCATATCATTTCACCAAATTAAATCAAATTAAACCTGATATGCTAAAAGAGGCAACTAAAAATGCCAGAGTTGCAGCCAATGAATTTGCTGCCAATGCTGGAGTCGATGTAGGTGGAATTCGTAGTGCCCGCCAAGGTGGTTTTGTTATTCGAGATATTGGTGAGGATTATGGAGATACCAAAAAAATTGACAAAAGTGTTCGGGTAGTTACCAATATTACTTTTTTTCTCACTGATTAACTTTCTCAGATATTTCAAAAAGTAAATATTCTGGATTTGTTTTTAGTCTAAAATTATCATTGGTTAGATAAACGATTCTAAAAATTCATCAAGATTTATTAAATAGCTTGAGAATTAATGATATGCCTGAGTAAAATTCAACAAGTTGATATATTAAAGATTAAAGCAAGAAAATAATTATGATTCATTTTCGATTTTTTTTACTATATCGTTGCAAATAAAAATAAAACAAAGTTGAAATTGTCGCACCCAAAATTGATGTTGACATAAATACAATCTTCCCTCCAAGATAATATTGCGCTGAGAAGAATAATCCTAATATTATTGAGGTAGTCATTGCTATATAATGCGGATTCTTTGCTTCAGCCCATTTTGCAAAGACAAATGCTGCTGCTGAAAAAGCGCAGATAATAATAAACATTGAAAATAATGAGCCTAAAAAGAAACCAACTAGATTACTTTCATCCATATTTAAGCAATAATAATTTAGTTAACCGCTAAATTATATAATTAACACATTAATATTATTTATTTCAATTCTTTAAATTCCAAACCAAAATAATAACTACTGGAACTCAAAATATATTTAATATGAGAACCACAGGCGATCGAATTCGGCATACAATTTTGTTTGAAGCGTTTCTACTTGCACTTTGCATCCCTTTACTTTCACTGATTTTGCAACAGCCTCCTATCAAAATGGGACTGATGGGAATATTTTTTAGTATCACTGCTATGACTTTAAATTACCTCTATAATCTTTTTTTTGACAAAGCTCTGATGCGATTAGGAAAACCTTTATATCCAAGAGGCTGGCGGCTTAGAACTCTCCACGCATTGTTATTTGAGTTCGGTTTTATCTTTATTACTGTCCCGGTAGTAATGGTTTGGTTAAATTATACTTTCTGGCAGGCATTGGCTTTGGATGTAGGATTTTTAATATTTATCCCAATATATACATACATTTATAATTGGCTATATGATTGGGTATTCCCACCAAAGTTGGTATCATAATTTACTAAAAGATTTTGCTCAATATATTCGAAATATCATCTTATTGTAATATTCGGTTTTGTTCCTAAGTTATAAATAAAATATGTTGAAAAATAAAAAAATCTATTCTCAGAATTAATAAAAATGCAAGTATATTTAAACGGAAAAATATTACCGATTGAAGAAGCAAAAATCTCGCCAATGGATCGATCATTTTTATTTGGCGATGGTGTATATGAAGTAATCCCTTTTTTTGATAAAAGACCTTTTGAATTGAAGGCGCATCTAGAAAGATTGCAAAGATCTTTGGATGGAATTTTCTTACCCAATCCTTATAGTATATGAATGGCAAAAGATCATCGAACAAGTAGTTGAGGTATCCCAATATTCTGATCTTGCTCTTTATTTACAAATTAGTCGGGGAGAATATTCTAAAAGGGATCATGTTTTTCCCGAACACCTAAAACCCACAATCTTTATTGCTCCATTTGAACTTCACCGACCTACTGAGCGAATTCTAACAGAGGGTATTGAAGTTGTGACTACTGAAGACCAACGCTGGTTTCATTGTAATTTAAAGACCACTTCACTTTTAGGAAATCTTTTAGCAAGATGCGTATCAGCTAAAATTGATGCGAGTGAAACCATTATGATTCGTGATGGATATGTTACAGAAGCTTCTGCTGCAAATATTTTTGTGGTTAAAGATAATCAAGTTTTAATTGTGCCGGATGATAATTTAATTTTACGAGGTATTACCTATAGTATTATTGAAAATTTATTAGCTGAGAACAATATAGCATTTCAAAAACGAAAAATTACCAAAGATGAATTAATCAATGCTGATGAGGTTTGGTTAAGCTCATCAACTAAAATGGTTATTCCGGTAACTAAAATCGATGGAAAAATAATCAAAAATGGTAAAGCTGGACCTGCTTTTCAGACAATCAGTAAATTAATTTGGCAGTATCAATCAAGATAATTCAGAAGATTTACTTTTAAATTAAACAAAAAAAAATTATTTCTAATCGTCTGATCATTTGGCGACTAAAAATCAAAATAAACTTTGATCTGAAAATATTCAGATAATATTCACATTAAAATAATTCAATTAAAACAATAATATAAATTGTTTTATTAAAGCTATACATTAGCTTAAATCTTGCTAACCTCTTGAATAATCAAAGCAATTTGTAAAAATATCTTGACAACCGGTGTTTAAAAGTGCAAAATTGTGGTTAAATAATAAATATTTGTGCATAATTGTGCATAATGTAACCATTTACTAACAATAAAAGGGAGAATTTGGAAAAATTAGTTTACGGAGCCTACGAAATTAGCATGGATGGTAAAGGTCGGGTGCTTTTGCCGCGTGAAGTGCGTGAATTTTGGACGTTAGCTGCCGATAGTAAATTAAAAATTACCGCAAGACCTGATGGGTGTTTAATATTACTGTTACCGGATATCTGGGAGCGGGAAATTGCAAGCTTTAAAGAAGAAAATCCTGAAAATCCCGCAAGACGAAGATATATCGAAGCTTATATGCATTACACCCGCGAAGAAAAAATTGACAATACCGGTAGATTAATGCTTGCCAGTCCACTTAGAAAATTTTCAGGAATTGAACCGGGAACCAAAGTGGGAATGATTACCGGAAGTTTTGATCGATTTTTACTAATGAGTAAAGAAGTATGGGATCGTCATGAAAAAGAAATTAAAAATGACGCTGCTGATCGATTATGGGAACAAAAATAGATTGGGATTTAATGAAATACCATGACTTCTATTCATATCCCGGTATTGTTATCAGAAGCAATCGAAGCTCTAAAAATAAAACCTGATGAAAAATATATTGATCTAACTTTAGGGGGATGCGGACATGCAAAAGCAATTTTGGCTAGATTATCACCAAGCGGGAGGCTTCTGGGATTTGATCGGGATAATCAAGCAATAGAACAAGCCAAAAAGCTTGATGATTGTAGATTATTAATTCGTCATTTACCCTTTAATAAGTTGAATGATGAATTAGCCAAAATTGGCTGGCAGAAAGTATCAGGGATACTGATAGATTTGGGAATATCCTCTATGCAGCTTGATTCGGCTGAAAGGGGATTTAGTTATTCGCAAACCGGCAGATTGGATATGCGAATGGATATTCGGCAAGAGCTAGATGCAGAAAAATGGATTAACCATATTGATGAAAAAACATTAAAGGAGGTAATTAAATATGAAGGTGAAGAACGGAATGCTGGCAAGATCGCAAAAGCGATTATCAAAAATCGAAGCAAACGGTATATTTCCACGACAACCGAGTTATCTGCGATTATCAGGAATTGCCTTAGCGCAAAAGAAAATTGGCGGAGTGTTGCCTCACGCACTTTTCAAGCTATTCGCATCCACATTAATGCCGAACACTCGCAGTTATCGAGCCTCCTACCGCAAATTCCCAATTTATTAAATACTGGGGGTCGTTTAGTGGTGATTTCATTTCATTCATTAGAGGATCGAACCATAAAAAACTTTATTAATTCGGATAATTTAAAACGATTAAATGCAATTTCAAAACTACCTAAAGGGTTTCCAATTTCGAAAACTGATATTAACCGAAATTTATGAAACGAGTTGGAAAACCAATTAGAGCAAGTGTTGAAGAAATTGCGATAAATCATCGAGCACGAAGCGCAATTATGAGGGTAGCTGAAAAAATTTAGCAATGTTATGCGGGTATTAATTATGATTCTGATAATTATTAATACGGTGCTTGGTTTAATTGCAGTCAATTTTCAATACCGAATGAGATTAACTATTCAAAAACAATATCAAGAACAGCAACTAGAAAACACTTTACGATATGAGTATGACCAGTGGAATACTGAAAAAAAAATAATTGAAAGTGAGCAAAAAATTGAAATTTTCGCTAAGGAAGAATTAGGGATGATTCCAATAAAAAATTATGCCGCAACAATTACCATTAAATAAAATATTGTGAATAAAAAAAATAATCCCAAAAAAAATCGCACAGATAATGTCAATATCAGCCCTGAGCAAATGGCGTTTTTATATGATCGGGCTCTTCAGCAAGCAAGATTACGCTCAATATTTTTATTGAGCTTATTAATAATAATTGTAGTAATACTAGTTGGGCGAGCATTTTGGTTACAAGTAGTTGCAGATGAAAAATATATTTCCGAAGGCGAAAAAAGATACTTACGGGTTGAGCAGATTCGCGGAAAGCGAGGGATAATAACCGATCGAAATGGTGAAGTTTTGGCAATGAGTGAATCTTTCGCAAAGATAATTGCTTCTCCAAATATCTATAGATCGGTTATTGCAAAATATCGTCCTGAACAATTGCAAAAGAACCACGAAAAAATTGAAGCACTAGCTAAATATATAAATAAACCGATTGCACTGGTAAATAACCAACTTTCTACAAATGGGAACTATATAGTATTAGCAGATAACAAGCAACCTCAATTAGCAAGTATTTACACTAAAGATATTCCGGGGTTAGACATAAAGATTTACAACAAACGTCTTTACCCAACAGCAGAAGTAAATGCTAGTTTGCTAGGTATAACTGATTTTCATGATAACGGTCAAGAGGGTTTAGAGCGTTATTTTAATTTACGATTAAAAGATAAGGTAGGTTTGGTTAGAAAAACCCAGGATTTGCGAAAACAAGTTATTACTGCTGATATTATCAATCAGCCCCAAGATGGCGAAAACATTGCCCTCTCACTAGATAATCGTCTTCAACAATATGGATACTCAATTCTCAAAGAATATGTTACTACCAGCGAAGCTATAGATGCGGCTTTAGTAATGATCGATACAATTTCAGGTGAAATTTTAGTGATGGTTTCATATCCGTCATTCAATCCAAATAATCGTCAAAAATTAAAATATCATAATTTAAGAAATATCGCAATAAGTGATATTTTTGAACCCGGTTCTACCATCAAACCATTTTTTGCGGCATTATTGTTAGAAAAAAAATTAGCTTCTGCTGATGAAATTTACAATACCGGTAAAAAATTAATTGTAGCCGGAAAGCCTATTGTCGATGCAGTATATCGTAAACAATTAACTTTATCTGAAGTAATAAGTTATTCATCAAATCGAGGGATTGTTCTGGCAACTGAAGACTTAACTCAGGAAGATAGTTATGAAATGCTTTCAAAACTTGGATTTGGTAAAGTCTTACCAATTTCTTTACCGGGTTCGGTCACCGGGGTATTAAGAGATTATCGAAACTGGCATAAATTAGATAAAGCCACTATTACTTTTGGGCATACGATATCTACGAGCTTATTGCAATTATTAAGAGCTTATACGGTTTTTGCTCGTGGNGGAGAAATAATTCAACCGACGATATTAAAAACTGAAAACCTCAGAGCAAAAGGCAGGAGAGTATTTTCAACTTCCAGCATTAATAAAANAAATTTAATGTTGGAACAAACAATATCAAANGGCACCGGCCGATTAGCTCAAATAACTGATTACACAGTTGCTGGAAAGACTGGTACCGTAAAAAAATTACTTGGCGGCGAATACCAAAAAAAATATCGGGCTACATTTGTAGGGTTTGCTCCAGCAAGAAATCCTCAATTATTATTGGCGGTAATGGTAAATGAACCAAATGCTAATAGTCAATATTATTCAGGCGGNGGTGTAGCTGCTCCAATTTTTTCGAAAGTGATGGCAAGAGCACTACAACTTCGAGGAATTAAGCCAGATTTATATAAGCAATATCAAACGGTTCAAGCTGTTGATGAGCAATAAAATTTAAACAATGGAAGTAATTCAAACAAATAAGAATTTGACAATTAAAGATGCTCGAGAAAAGTTTGCAAATTCTCAAGCGATAGCTAAGGATATAGTTAATAAAATTCAGGCTAAAACCAGGAAACCAATTNTTGGTATAAGTGATCATCATCAGCACATTAAAAAAAATACAATCTTTTGTGCAGTACCAGGNGAAAACTTCGATCCCCGAACAAAAATTGATTTTGCAATTTCAAAAAATGTAATTGCGGTTATTTATGAAAGTAAGGATAATTTTAAATTACCATTAACTAAACAGAAAGTTGTAATCTTACCAATTACCAACTTAGATTACTTGCAAGGTTTTATTGCTCATGATATTTATNGTTATCCCTCAACCAAAACCAAAATTCTTGGCGTTACCGGCACAAATGGTAAAACCTCGATTATTTGGGCAATTTCCTCAATCCTTGAACAATTAGGAGTAAAAAGTGGGATTATCGGCACTCTTGGATATGGAACTCCAAATAATTTATTGAAAACATTAAATACCACGCCAAGCGCAATTCCCTTTAATCAATATCTTAATCAATTGGTAAATAAGCGGGCGAAATTGATCGCAGTTGAAGTTACCTCAATTGCACTCGAGCAAAATCGGGTTCAAGG
>Ga0049116_10000038_pt1 | contig 26615 bp, 29 predicted proteins | sample WorMetvacBELIZE2_FD_55049 | JGI IMG/M metagenome (GOLD analysis project Ga0049116, IMG submission 55049) | Marine gutless worms symbiont microbial communities from Max Planck institute for Marine Microbiology, Germany - Olavius vacuus BELIZE.2 | ecosystem: Host-associated > Annelida > Digestive...
GCTCCTCTGGATCGTGTGTACGATGATAAAGGTTCGGTAAAATTGTTGCTTATAGCCTCTGCAAAGACCTTCGGGTTGCCTATAAATAGATGTTCAACTCCGCCCATTTCTTTTAATCTTAAACGAATATCAATTCTTAATTTATGGTCATTAATTAGTTTCAATGAAGCATCAATATATTCTTCATTATTTCTTGCTATTAACCACTCTGGATATTCCAGGCGTCTAAAAAGAAATTCATCAATACAAGAATGTGTCTCTGGACCTGTGCGGCAAACACCAACCAGGTTCTGACTTGCTACATCAACGATGCCGTTGGTATTACCAAATGGGAACGGATTTAAAAACATGTCACATTGATTAATTGCTTTTAAGTAACTAACGTAATCCTGCATGGGGTAAATCTTTGCCGCTGGTAAAAAAGAATAAACAAAATTACGCGCCTCCAGATAAACCAGGCCATGTGACATGCCCATCATGATATGAAACTCTACCGGATTTTTTGCCTGGTTCTGAATGGTTCGGCAAGTGCTTAAGAAGCCAGGATTAAACTTCATGGATGATGCGGTGATTACAATTTTCACTACATCAGGATTATCACGATAAACGGGTTCTAATTTGACATAATGAGGCGATTTTGCAAAAGCGGTAACGCCATTTGGAAGAGCAATTAGTTTCTCGGAGAAGCAGTCATCTGCACCAGCATATCCTGTTTCATTAATTCTATAGTCAATAAACTCCGATAAACTTGTAGCCGGGTGTCCGAATGTCATCATTTGCACGGGTGCCAATCGTAAGTTTGATGTGAAAATAGTAATCGGGAACATGCCAATACTTGGGTAATAAACAAAATCGGGACGCCGCTCATCTGCAATAGCACGTATCTGACCTGTCCCAACAATAACGTCCGAATGATTAATCTCAATAAATTCATGAAAAGCGTTTCTGCCCGCTTCATCTACAATCGCAGCGCCGCCGACGCCGATTGTGTGGAAATGTTCTTTCGTGGCAATTAGCAAAGGCGCATAGCAGCGATACATGGCATGCGCCATGCTGAACCATTCCAAAACCACCAGCATGATAGGCTTTTCGCCTTTTTTCCGCCTTTTGGATTTGATGTCGACGTCTTCTAGCCCCAGCTGTTCCAGTTTTTTGCGCACCAGCCGATTAATCGGCGCCTTGATGGCGTGTTTACCTGGCAGATCGGCGTAGCTGCAATGCATATAGACATCATGAATAACGCCAGTGGGCAATATGTCCAAGTCTTCAATTTCGTCAAGNTTGTCNGGTAGCCAGCGCAGGAGTGTCTCGCGTTTACTGTGTGCGGCAATCGTACCGAGAAAACGCGGCGTGATTAATGCGCATCCCAAGGCCGCCGTCAAGTTTTTGTTGTANNCCCATAGCGCATCCAGATTCAGCGGNATCTCAGAGTTTGGGGTGTACAACATGCAAAATTTGATGATGTCTTCATGTTTTAGCCTGACCTCACTGGAGTCAGGGCCGTTGAGATTCAGCGCCCGCAAAATATGATCAGCATTGCGAAAGGAGCTGGCAGCAAATAGTGTGGCGATCCAGCGATGCAGGAACAACATTTGNCGAAAGCCCTGCACCGATAAATTAAATGATGGATCAGAAAACAGTGCCGATAACGCCGAACAGATACGGTTAATAATGTGTGGATCCTGGTCAGTGCCACCAAGATCGGCTGTGGGATTGGCCTTGAACCTATTATCCAAAGCACCGTAGTTGCGATCAAGCATACCTAGCAACGCCAAAAATTCCTGTGCCGCCACCTCGTGCTTGCGGGCATAGCAATTGCTCTCGAAACGGCCTAAAGAGAACGTCGGTTCAGGGGGTGGTTCTGCCACCTTATCTTGCGGCTGGCCCGGNGATGCCTGCGCCGCNGCTTCAGCAGTTGGAGTAGCNGCAGGGCTGGATGCAACATTATTNGCAGAGACATTAGCCGACTTGCCCTTAGGCGTTGTCGCTCGTCTGGGTTTTTTGCTAGGCGATTTATCGGTTGATTCAGTCATGGGTTTTGATTTGTCTAGTTGACTAATCCCAAGAAAGGCTCAAAAACGAAAGGGAAAAGGCGTTCCCACTGTATAGATGGCAGCGGACTTTGCACGGTAATGGTTTGCAATATTGCAAATAACTCCGGATTTGCATGGGTAATTAGCCGCTAAAATAATCCATGGCGAATATAGCGGTCATGGTAAAAGCCACTGCCAGTTTGATGACGGCGGCAAGGATAAAACCAAGGCCAGCTGCAAAGCCAGCACGCGCTGCCGAACCATGGCTACGGCTGGCATAATACTCGCCAGCCAACGCTCCCAGTATGGGACCGAGGATCAAACCGGGTAGTCCGGCAAAAATGCCCACCAGAGCGCCAAGGCCAGCCCCTACCATTGCCAGCCCACTGGCACCAGATTTTTTTACCCCCCAAACAGAAGCCAGATAATCCAGCAGCCAGGCGACAGCCCCCAGAACGGCCAGTATCATCAGCGACCAACCGCCGACACGACTGAAGTCGTCTATCCATGCACCCAATAGCATGCCAAGAAACAGCAGGGGTATACCTGGTAACAACGGCAATAGCGTTCCAGCCAGACCGAGTAAAATAAGGGTCAAGGAAACAACCCAGAGTAATATATCCAACATAATAATTATTGTAACAAATGCCAGACTGGTATTAAGTCTTCTGACAGCTGTGGCAACTCGCCAAGATCAGCATGACTTTCTCGCGGTGCATGAAAATCAGATCCGCGCGAAGCAAAAAAACCATGGCGCAGCGCAACTTNCCTGAAATAGTTTGCTTTATCAGGAGAGTGGCTAGCGGATTGTACCTCTATAGCACGGCCACCAAGATCAGCAAAATCTCCAAGCAGGAGCTTTAATTTGGCATTTGAGAAAGGGTAGCGTCCCGGGTGAGCCAGTACGGCAATGCCACCTGCGCTTTTAATCCAATCCAATGCCTCGGTCATCTGCGCCCAGTTATGCTTGACATAACCTGGCTTGCCTGGCGATAAATAGTTTTGAAAAACACCTTGGATGCTTTTAGCGTAGCCCATGTGGAGTAAGTAACGCGCAAAGTGAGTGCGTGAAATCAGGGCCGGTCTATCTGACAGCTCGAGAGCGCCTTCAAGAACATCACCAATACCCAAACGTTCTAGCTCATCCGCCATGCGGCGAGCGCGTAACCGACGCCCCTCTCGCACACTGGCCAGGCCGGTTTGTAATTTGGCGTTTTGTAGTTCAACTCCCAAACCTACAATGTGCACTGAATGACCCTGCCATTGCGCCGAAATTTCAACACCGTTAATGAATTTGATTCCCAATTCTTTTGCTACCCTGGCTGCTTCGGCACAGCCAGATGTGTCATCGTGGTCAGTAAGGGATAACGAGGTGACTCCATTATCGACTGCCCGTCGCACAACATCGGCAGGAGAGAGCACTCCGTCTGATACTGTCGAATGACAGTGAAAGTCAAAATTGGCAGTGTTGTTTTGCAATGACTTGCCTGTTGGAGGTGTATTTTGCATAGTTGTACGGATTGGTGCCGTCTTTCTCTTACAATTACGCCTGCCGGTAGACGCTGTAACCGGATTATGGCGCATAATTGTACAAGGAAGAGAGATGAAAAAAATTGACGCAGTTATTAAACCTTTCAAACTTGATGAAGTACGCGAGGCTTTGTCAGATATTGGGGTGACAGGTCTTACAGTCACGGAAGTGAAAGGATTCGGCAGGCAGAAAGGGCATACCGAGCTGTACAGGGGTGCCGAATACGTTGTGGATTTTTTGCCAAAAATACGCCTTGAAATAGTATTGCCTGACAATCAGGTGGAGCTTGCCATTGAGGCGATCAGCAAGGCCGCGCATACCGGAAAGATCGGCGATGGCAAAATATTTGTAAGTGCTGTTGAACAGGTGGTGCGTATTCGCACCGGGGAAGTTGGCGAAGCAGCCATTTGAGAGGCAACGTCGCTTTGCAGGCATTGCCAGGTTGTATGGTGACGAAGCCGCGCGCCGGTTGAGCTCTGCACACGTCGCCGTCGCTGGCCTAGGCGGAGTCGGGAGCTGGTCGGTAGAAGCGTTGGCGCGAAGCGGACTGGGGCAGATTAGTTGTATTGATCTTGACATTGTCTCTGAATCAAATACCAATAGACAAATACAAGCATTGGGCGATGAATACGGCAAATCAAAAGTAGAAGTGATGGCGCAACGTGTGCTGGCCATCAACCCGCTTTGCCGTGTGAATGCGCTAGATGATTATATAAGCGAGCAAAATATTGACGCTTTACTAGCCAGCAATATCGCCGCCATGATTGATGCCACGGATCAGGTCAGCGCCAAGCTGGCGATGGTGCTGTGGTGCGCCCAACATAACGTACCGCTGATCAGCGTTGGCGCGTCAGGTGGCAAATTTGATCCTACAGCCTTACGCATAGCCGACTTATCGGAAGTAAGCCATGATCGTTTGCTGTCACGCTTGCGCAGCGAGTTGCGACGCAATCATGGTTTTGCCAGAGGCGATACAACAAAAGGGACAAAAACAAATCCAATGGGCGTACAGGTGGTGTATTCGCCAGAGACAACGCAACACCATCTTGCCAGCGATTTGCCGGGTGGTACATTGGGGTGCTCTGGCTATGGTTCTTCGGTATGCGTAACGGCCAGCTTTGGCTTTACGGCTGCTGCCTGGGTGCTAAAAATGCTGTCCTCACAACCCGCTGGAAGCAACTGATAGTTATTCCTGCGACATTTGATGTAATTGTTGTAATTGTTGATGCACTGCATACACCAGCGGCCGGCAACCTTCGCCTTTAATGGCGCTGATCTGAAATAGCGGCGTTTTACGTGCAGCTTCCTCTCCGACAACCTGCCGCCACTGAGCAATAAATACCTTTAAGCGTTGTTGGCGTACTTTTTCCGGGAGCAAATCCAATTTATTGATAACCAACCAGCGTGGCTTGGCGTTTAGTTCCTGGCTATGGCGTGCGAGTTCGGCAGTGACCGTGAGTACATCGTTGACCGGGTCAGACTCAGGATCAAATGATGCTATATCGACCAAATGCAGCAACAGGCGCGTACGTTGCAAGTGCTTTAAAAAACGTACTCCCAAACCGGCTCCATCGGCTGCTCCCTTTATTAGACCAGGAACATCTGCGACGACAAAGCTGTGTTGCTGGTCCACACGCACGAGCCCCAGGTTGGGGTGCAAGGTGGTGAAAGGGTAGTTTCCCACTTTTGGTCGCGCAGCAGAAATTGCACGTATTAAAGTACTCTTGCCTGCGTTGGGCAGCCCCAGCAAGCCAACATCCGCAAGAACCCTTAGCTCAAGTTGCAGGTCAAATTCCTCGCCAGCCTGGCCCGACGTGCTCTGGCGTGGTGTGCGATTTGTGCTGGATTTGAAATGCAAGTTGCCTAACCCGCCCGTACCGCCTTGCGCCAGTAAGATCTGTTGCCCGTCGGCGTTCAGGTCTGCTATATGTTGTCCGCTGCCTTGTTCTGTAATCACTGTACCAACCGGCACGTGCAAGACAATATCCTCTGCAGATGCCCCAAAGCAGTCGCCTCCGCGGCCATTTTGACCGTTACTGGCCTTGAACTTGCGCTTGTAGCGATACTCAACCAGGGTATTGATATTACGATCAGCCTGTGCGAATACACTGCCGCCACGTCCACCGTCACCACCGTCTGGCCCGCCGCGAGGCACGTATTTTTCGCGTCGAAAAGAAACGGCGCCATTGCCACCTCTGCCCGCGCAAACATTTATTTTGGCTTCGTCGACGAATTTCATTGGCAGTCGGGTCTATTACTGTTGTTGGTAGCTAATATAAGGAAAGCTATAAGTATATAATTCCTCACTCGGGCGAAGGAACGTTACTTCCCTTATAAACACCATACAGAAAAAGAATACTAATCCTCGCGTGAGTAATAGCCAGCAAGTAAAAGCATCAACACAAGCTCCTTTGCGCATTGCCATAGTCGCCGGGGAACTGTCAGGCGACCAGTTGGCGGCTGATTTGATGCGTAGTTTGCAACAGCGCATCTCACGGGTTAGTTTTTTTGGCATTGGTGGCCCGAATATGCAACGGCATGGCTTTGATAGCTGGGTGGCAATTGAGAAGCTGAAGGTTAACGGCTATAGCGATGTCTTGTGGCGTTTACGCGAGCTGCATGGTATTAGAAATGGCTTGTTGCATCGCCTTTTGTCCGATCCACCAGATTTGTTTATTGGTGTTGACGCACCGGATTTTAACCTCTGGCTGGAAGCCAGGTTGAAAAGAAAAGCCATACCGGTTGTGCACTATGTCAGTCCTTCCATCTGGGCGTGGCGAGGAGGGCGCATCAAGAAGATTAAAAAAAGNGTCACGCACATGCTTGCGCTTTTCCCGATGGAAGCACCTCTATACGAGGCCGCAGGGGTTTCGGTTACCTATGTTGGCCATCCTTTTGCCGATGAAATCCCGCTTGATAACGATCGCGTTTCGGCCGCTGAGGCCATGGAACTGCCGAGTGATGCACCGGTTTTTGCCTTATTGCCTGGTAGCCGTCAGGCGGAAGTGAGCAACATGGCCGATACATTTGTCCAGGTTGCGCAAAACGTATACCAGACTTTACCGACAGCGCGCTTCCTGGTGCCGCTGGCCACGCGTGAGACGCACACCATATTCCGGGATGCCATGCTTAATAATAACGTGGGACAAGACTTCCCATTACGCGTCATGATAGGACACCCGCGTCAGGCAATCGCAGCCGCCGATTGTGTACTAACAGCCTGTGGAACGGCGGCGCTGGAAGTAATGTTGATCAAGCGGCCACAGGTGATTACTTACAAGCTTTCTCCTTCAAACTACCACATAATACGTATGAGAAGCTATTTGCCATATTTTAGCCTGCCTAATATCTTGGCTGGACGTTTCTTGGNGCCGGAAATTTTTCAGGGTGACGCAACTCCGGAAAACTTGTCGCAAGCGCTATTGAATCTGTATAACGACAAAAAAATGGCTGCTTATCAATGCGCTGAGTACCGTAGGCTGCATTTGAAATTGCGCCAGGGAGCTTCCGATAATGCCGCTGAGGCAGCGTTGTCTGTGCTTGCCCATGCTAATTCCTGATTGATGCGTGAACTGATCTGCGGGATTGATGAGGCGGGGCGGGGGCCGCTTGCCGGCCCGGTGGTAGCGGCTGCAGTAGTGTTAGACCCGCAGCGTCCGATTGCNGGNTTGCGCGATTCTAAAAAACTGACTNCCACCAAACGTGAGAAAATATCTGCACAAATACAACACTCGGCTCTGGCCTGGAGCATAGCCGAGGCAAGCGTTGGCGAAATAGACAGTTTAAACATTCTGCAAGCTACAATGCTCGCCATGCAACGCGCGTTCGCAACACTGTCGATCACGCCAGATACTGTGCTGGTTGATGGTAACCGTTGCCCTGAGCTGTTGAAGCCGGCAAGGGCCATCGTTGGGGGTGATTTGAAAGAGCCTTCGATTTCAGCCGCTTCCATCCTGGCGAAAACAGCACGGGATCAGCTGATGCAGCAATTGCATCAGCTCTATCCACAATATGATTTTGCTTGCCACAAGGGCTACCCGACCCGTCGACATCTGGAATTGCTAAAACGCTATGGTGCCAGCCCTGAGCATCGCCACAGTTTTGCCCCGGTTTCTGCCATGCAACTACAACTGACAATTTGACAAGCAAGCGGCATACAGAGAAAGGACATGCAGCGCATTCAGTCAAACGATAATCCGCGCTTAAAGCATTTGCGTCTTCTGGCGCGCGATGGCAAGGCGCGACAACAAAAACAGGAAAGTATCATTGAAGGTTTGCATTTGCTGCAAGTGTATGAAGAGCAGGCTGGCGTACCCCTGGAAATAGTGCTCTCCGATCGAGGGTTNGCCAACAAGCAAATTGCCNCNTGGCTAGCTGCATATCCTGGCTCTTCGCCGCTAATTGTTTTGCCGGACAAGCTTTTTGCCGCTTTGAGCACAACTCAATCGCCATCCGGGATATTGGCGCGCATTGCCTTACCTTCTACCCAGTTTATGTCTGCACAGGCAATGGCGCTGCAAGCCAAGGAAACAACGTCGGACTGCCTGCTACTCGATGGCGTGCAAGACCCGGGCAATGTTGGGGCTATTTTGCGCACTGCGGCAGCGGTCGAAATAAAAATGGTATTTATGTCTGAGCAATGCGCCTCTGCCTGGTCGCCAAAGGTGCTACGCGCGGCCCAGGGAGCACAATTCCTGCTGCGAGTCTTTGAGGCTGTTGAGCTGGAAGAGTTCGCCAGATGCTTTAGCGGTGAATTAATCGTTACGAGTTTGGCGCAAGAAGCACAATCTATTTATGAAGCACGATGGCGTGCGCCTGCTGCCTGGGTGTTTGGTTCAGAGGGTCAGGGCGTGTCACCGGGCCTGCATGAAGCCGCTGGCAAATTATTGAAAATTCCGCTTGCACAAGGCATGCCTTCGTTAAACGTAGCCTCAGCCGTAGCCGTTTGTTTGTTTGAGGCCAGACGGCGGGCACACGCTTAACGCAAGTTTTTGCCCAGCAGGTATATTTCGGTGCTGCTATCGCGAGAGGCTATCGGCTTGCGACTAAGTACGTGTTGGAAGCTTTGCCGCATGGAAGCCAGAAAACTTTTAAAATCGCAGCCTTGCAACAGTTTAACCAGAAATGCGCCTTCCTCGTGCAGGTGGTCACGGGCAAATTCAAGCGCCAGCTCGGCCAGAGCGTAGCTGCGCGACTGATCAACCATAGCCACGCCAGATACATTGGGCAGCATGTCACTGAGCACTACATCAACTGATTGGCCATGCAATAGAGCGTCAAGTCGATTTAGTGTTTCCTGGTCTCGAAAATCACCCCGGACTAATTCAACGTTGCTGATCGGCGGCATGTCGAGTATGTCCAGCGCCAGCACACGGCCTTTATTATTGCCCAGATTGAGACGCTGCGCCGCCCATTGCGACCAACTTCCGGGTGCGGCGCCAAGGTCAACGACGATTTGCCCCGGACGCAGCAGATGATCTTTCTGGTCGATTTCGACGAGTTTGTATATGGCCCGCGAGCGCCAACCTTCCTGCCGGGCACGCAGAACATATGGGTCGTGTAGATGCCTATTGATCCAGGAACGATTTGACTTGTGGCGCGGTGCCATGGTGTTCTTAATTTATGCCTGACATGGAGGAGTTAACGCCGCTATCGTTGAGAAGATTTATCCACAGGTACACCGTCCCGCCCCTGTATGGCGAAAGGAGAATGACGCGGTGGGAAAGTCGATAGTCATTTTACAATATCCGCTTGGTATATTTGTTACCTACAATAGGCATCTGAAAACCTGAATTCGTGACAGGGGTGTGTTACGCTGTGAAGGTTGCGGCAACATTAATCGTCTCCTGGAGACGCTGATTTATTGCCTGCGCGGGCGAAATCCTGCGTTGCGCGGTGCTCGAAAGCTCGCCTATCTGCGTGATATGTCTCCCATTCCGTGCTCCGTGCGCCTTGCCTTTCGTTCGGCTCGCATAATAAATCAGCGCCTCCTTTAGTCTTAAGATAAAGCCTTGAGATTCTGCCTTGCAATTCAAGCACCGATCAGCATGGTTTCTAATGCCTTCCCTCACAGCCTGGGCACGCTGAGTTACCGGCTCATTACCTTAAGCCTGCTGGCCCTGGTGGTCGGCAGCGTCGCTTCGCTGGCGGCGATCGCCTTCATTGAATGTGTAAACTGGCTCAATGATGTGTTGCTGATCTCACCGCGTTCGCGAGTGCAAGTTCAGGATCCCTTCTTCCTCTCCGCTGCCACCATTCTCGTGCCGATGCTGGGTGGGCTGCTGGTCGGTACCGTCATCCAGAAGTTGTCCAGAGAAAAACGTCCCCTCGGTCCACCCGATGCGATTCGTGCCGTTCAACTACGCAAGCCACTGCCATCGACGCACTCGGGCCTGGTCTCGACCTTCGCCGCCATGGTGTCGCTCGGCAGTGGCGCCTCAGTCGGCCAGTACGGCCCGATGGTATACATGGGCGCCATCATCGGTAATCTGGTGGCCAAATTAAAATTGCCTATCGACAATTTGACGACCATCGTCATCGGCTGCGGCGTAGCCGCCGCCATTGCCACAGCCTTCAACGCGCCCATAGCCGGTCTGGTCTTTGCCCATGAGGTCGTCGTGCGCCATTATTCTTTACAGGCCTTCGCCCCGACCACCGTCGCGGCGGCGACCGGTTTTGTCTTTGCCAATATCGTTTTTGAACGTCCGCCGCTCTTCCTGGTTGAATTTTCCGGCGTCGTTCACAGCTATGAATTCGCGCTCTTTGCCTTGCTGGGCTTCGTCTGTGCTTTTCTATCTGTCGGCTTCATGCGCTTNATCTTTTTTATCACCGCCAATGCGCCGAAGCTGCCGTTGCCAGCCATGTATCGTCCGGCACTGGCGGGNTTAATCGTTGGTCTGGTCGCCCTGCAGTTGCCCGATGTGCTCGGCGTCGGCAAGGAAACTCTCCGCTTTGCCACCATTGAGGGTGCATTCGAAAGCTGGGAGTTGATCCTCCTCGTTTTTGCCAAAATGGCGCTGACAGCCATGTGTATCGGCCTGGGCTTCGCCGGTGGCGTCTTCAGTCCATCGCTGTTAATCGGCATATTGTTCGGCGCCTCTTCGTGGACCCTGTTGGAGTTGATCGGCCTGCCTAATTCCGGGGTGGTAGTCTATGCCATCTGCGGTATGATGGCCCTGACCAGTCCCATTATCGGCGCGCCATTGACGACCATACTAATCGTCTTCGAGCTCACCCATAACTACGACCTGACCATTTCGGCCATGGTCGCCGTGGTCTTTGCCAACCTGCTGGCATATCGATTCCTTGGCCGTTCGATGTTCGATGTTGCCTTGGCCCGCACGGGTGTGGATTTGTCACTGGGCCGGGATCGCGCCTTGCTGGAACACGAGAAAATTATCAACCTGCCCATGGACGATTTTGTCAGCGTCGATATTAATGAATCGTCGAAACAGGTTATCGAAAAGCTGCAACAGGGCAGACACTCCGAAGCGGCGGTGGTCGATGCAAAGGGCAACTACCAGGGTATCATCCGTATCGTTGACTTGCTCGGGCAGGATTCCAGCCGCATCGCCGAAAACCTGCACCGGAACTATCCGGTGTTCGATGAGGAAACCACCTTGTGGCAAGGGATGAGTGAGCTGGAGGGTTTCGTCGGCGAAGCGGTGCCGATTGTCTCTCGCAGCCAAGTTGCAGGAGAGGATGCGAAGCTGATTGGCATGATTGCCGAGAGCGTACTCATTTCGGCCTATCAGAAAATTGCCTTTGGTCTGCGATCAGAAGAAAATGAAGCAGTTTAAAAGACAAATTGCAACTGGCTTTGTTATTGGCCTTTTTCACTGCATGCCTTCTCTCACGGCACAAGCAGAACAAAAAACACTGACCGTGGCTACCTGGGGCGGCAGCTATGAAAGCGCCCAGCAAAAAACCCTGTTCAGCCCATTTGAGGCCACCAGCGGCATAGGGATTAAAACGCAATATTACAATGGCGGTATTGACGTACTGAAGAGAGATGTCGTCCCGGATATCGTCGACATGACCATGGATGATGCCCTGCTTGCCTGTGAGAAAAACCTGCTGCAAATATTCGATGTGGCGAATATGCTCGCGCCATCGCCCAACGGCGTCAAGCCGGAAAAGGATTTTTTCTCGGGTGCGTTTTTACCCTGTGGTGTCGCCCACCTGAGTTATTCCACCCTAATCGCCTATGATGACAGGGCTTTTTCCGGAGAAAAGCCGCAGAGAGTCGCCGACTTTTTCGACATCAAACGTTTCCCCGGTAAGCGCGCCCTCAGCAAACAGCCCTCTGCGATTTTGGAATGGGCGCTCATGGCCGAAGGTGTGCCGATAAATCAGATTTACGATCTGCTCAGTACGGATCGCGGCATGCGCCTGGCCTTGCGAAGGCTCGACAGCATCCGCGACCATCTCGTGTGGTGGGATGATCCCAAGGAACCGGCGGCATTATTGAGGTCGGGGCAGGTGGTTATGTCATCCGGCTANAATGGNCGCTTCTTTGACGCGCAGATGCAAGGTGACACGATTACAATGATCTGGGATGGTCAAATTGTCGATTGGGATGTTTGGGTGGCNCCGCTGAAATCCAATCAGCAGACTGCCGCCATCAAGCAGTTCATTCGCTACGTTACCCAATCTCAAAACATGGCGCACATGGCAGAACANATCCCTTACGGCCCCAGCCGCTTGAGCGCCTTGACACGCATCGGCCTGCACCCAAAAACCAGNATATCCATGCGCGATCACTTGCCTACCGCACCGCATCACCTTGACAGGGCGCTGTTTCGCGATGCCAAATGGTATGCCCGTACTTTCACCCTGCGCAAGCATNGATTCTCCCGCTGGCTTGATTCGCTGCAAGCTGGTGAATAATGAAGTGTATTAAGTGGGTGTATTAAAAGATGCGCATCGTAAGACGCCAGATACAGAGTACGGCGCGGTTTAATTTGATCGCGGTTTTGTTTGATCCGGTATTTATTGTTGTTTTACGCACGGTTTATCCGGTAATTTTCCCGCGCACAGTGGTTGTTGATAAGATAAACTTGATAGGAATGGTCGGAATAATTTTTTGCTTCCGTCTATCTCAAAGGGTATTTGTCGATCAATATTGGCTGTAGAGGAGTTTATATGGGTATCAAGCAGGAAGANGTAATGAAGGCGCTGGCTGANGTTTATGACCCTAATACGCAAAAAACATTCGTTTCCCGGCGAGCAGTAAAGAATGTCAGGATAGATGGTAACGATGTCAGCTTTGAGCTGCACTTTGGCTACCCGGCGGCCCGCATGCGCGAGGTAGTACGCGAGGCGGCAACTGAGGCAGTGCAATCGTTGCCTGGGGTTGGCAAAGTAACGGTAAACATCGAAGACAAGGTGGACGCCCACACCGTGCAGCGTGGTTTAAAGCCGCTGCCGGGAGTGAAAAATGTAATTGCCGTTGCTTCTGGCAAAGGAGGGGTAGGCAAGAGTACTACGGCTGTCAACCTGGCTTTGGCGCTAAAGGAAATGGGCGCTACCGTTGGAGTACTGGATGCAGATATTTACGGACCCTCGCAACCCCAAATGCTTGGCCTAAGCGGCCGACAGCCAGATATTGAAGACGAACGCATGCAGCCATTGGAAGCTTATGGGCTACAGGTTATGTCGATTGGCTTTTTGGTGGAGCCGGAAACGCCAATGATTTGGCGCGGTCCCATGGTTATGCAGGCGCTTGACCAGCTGCTTAATCAAACAAACTGGCAGGAACTTGATTATCTGGTGGTTGATTTGCCTCCTGGTACAGGTGATACCCAATTGTCGCTGGCGCAAAAAGTGCCGGTTACCGGCGCATTGATTGTCACTACCCCACAGGATATTGCCTTGCTGGATGCCAGAAAGGGCCTGAAAATGTTCGAAAAGGTCGATATTCCGATCCTCGGGATTGTAGAAAACATGGGTTTACACATATGCTCTCAGTGTGGACATGAGGAACATATATTTGGTTCCGGCGGCGGTCAGAAAATGTGTGAAGATTATGAAGTGGAGTTTCTTGGCGGACTGCCGCTTGAAATATCCATACGTGAAATGGCTGACGGTGGTAAACCGACAGTGGTTGGAGCACCCGACTCACGAAGCGCCGAAATATATCGACAAATAGCCCTGCGTGTATCAATTTTGGTATCCGAACGCAGCCGTGACATGAGCCACAAGTTTCCCAACGTTGTCGTGCAGCATACATGACGCTTACCGAACTACGCTACATAGTGGCGTTGTCGCATGAGGGTCATTTTCGTCGCGCTGCCATGCGTTGCCATGTCAGTCAACCGACGCTATCGGTGGCTATCAAGAAATTGGAAAATAACCTTGGCGTCACGCTTTTTGAGCGTGGCCTGGCAGTAGTCAAACCAACCGCTGTTGGAGAACGCTTTGTTAGCCAGGCAGAGAAGGTTCTCGCCGAAGCGCAGCAGCTTGAAGATATAGCATCTGTCGGGCGTGACCAGTTGAGCGTTCCGCTTCGGTTGGGGGTAATCTATACAGTTGCGCCGTATTTGCTGCCCAATTTGGTACCTCAAGTACACCGTCTGGCACCACAAATGCCCTTGCATTTGCAGGAGAACTTCACCCACTACCTGGCTGATATGTTGCGCCATAACCAAGTGGACGCCATTATTGTCGCCTTGCCATTTACGCAAAAAGGTGTTGTGGCTAGACCGCTCTATGACGAGAGTTTTCGGGTGCTCTTGCCTTGTGGTCACCCATTGTCCGACTTGCAGGAGATCCCTGTCGATCACCTGGGCGCGGCGCAGCTCTTACTACTGGGGCAAGGAAACTGTTTTCGTGATCAGGTAGTGGAAGCCTGCCCACAAGTTGATGTAGAAAACAGGGAATTCTCGCGTGGGCTGGAAAGCAGTTCGCTGGAAACCTTGCGCTATATGGTCAGCAGCGGTGCTGGTATTTCTGTTGTTCCGGCTTCGGCTGTTCAGGCATGGCAGCAGCGCGGTGATACGACAGCAAGTAACTACCTTATCCGTCCCTTTGCCGAGCCGGTGCCCGGCAGGCGCATAGCGCTTGCCTGGCGCGCAACCTTTCCGCGTCCGAAGGTTATAGATATTCTTTGCGAGGCGTTGGCCCAAACTCCGCCTGACGGGGTAGAGGTCGTCTAGAAAAACGCTTATTTTGACAGAACGGACGCATTTTTACGTTACCCAGCGATCGAAGCTTCGCATATCCAGTTGATATGTCTTGACTTCTGCGCAGCGTAAGCCTTGTTGTTTAACCGTTACCTGCCAATGAGCTGCTGCCCCAATAAAACAACAGCAAATAGAGCAACATCATTAGCACCACCCAAAGCGCCATACTGCCGGTATGGGTAGCGCTGGTAAAGAGGCCGCCTGGGGCTTGCGCGCGTCTGATAAGATTTGCCAGGCACATGCGCAATGTAGCCAGCCCTCTCCTCAATACTTGGAGCCAACTCCCATGGTATTTGTTGCTGTAATCCCAAACTACAACCAGTGCCCGCCTCCACAGCCAGTCGGTGTCGAGGGTGATCGTCCTGGTACGCTTCAAATACCTGAGCATGACAAAAAAGGCCAGGCCTGAAAAGAGCAATAACTGCAACTGGGTAATCACGTGTGCTGCTGTGTATGGTACGTAATTAACCTGATAAGGCAATATATCGTAAAGCGGGGTTGGCCACACGCCAAACAGGATGCAAAAGAAAGAGAACAGAAGCATAGCTGTCTTCAACGACCATGACGGGTCTGGTGGACGCAGACCAGAGTCTTTCTGGAAGAATACGAACCACGGGAACTTGATGCCAGCGTGCAAAAAGACGCCAGCCGAGGCGGCGGCAAGGAGCAGCCAGATAAGGCCGAGGTGCAGATCGGCAGCGGCCTGCGTTACCATCGACTTTGAAATGAAGCCGGAGGTAAGTGGAAAGGATGAAATAGCCAGCGCTCCAATACTGCCGCAAATAGTAGTGAGCGGCATACTGTGGAAGAGGCCGCCAAGCTCGGAGCATTTTCGCCTTCCGGTAGCGGCCAGTACAGCTCCAGCTGACATTAGCAACAATGCCTTGTAGATAATGTGCGTAAAGGCGTGTGCTGCAGCTCCGTTAAGCGCCATCTCTGTGCCTATGCCGATGCCGGTGACCATAAATCCAACCTGGTTGATAATCGAGTAGGCAAGAATGCGGCGCATATCGTTTTCCAGCAAGGCGTAGACAATGCCGTAAAAGATCATGAACATGCCGATCCAGATGAGGATTTCTGTTCCGGGAAAGCCACGCAACAAGACGTATACAGCTGTTTTAGTGGTGAATGCGGAAAGAAAAACCATGCCGCTCCATGAGGCTTCCGGATAGGCGTCAGGTAACCAGGCAGAGAAGGGGGGAGCGCCAGCATTGATGAGAAAGCCTGCCAGAATCAGCCAGTGAGCGAATGAATCTGGTTGCATGAAGTTGAAACTGGCTTCGCCGTTATCGAGGATATGACCAGCAATGCCGACGAACAGGACGACACCACCCAACAGGTGCATGATGACGTAACGGCGACTGGCGCCCCAGGCAGCCAGGTTGTCTTTAGCGGCGCTCCACAGTACCAGCGTTGAGCCAACGGCCATTAGCTCCCAAAAAACAAAAAGACTGATCAAGTCGCCGGAGAGCACTACGCCGACTGCCGAACCGGCGTACACAAAGGCGGCTGGAATTTCCAGGCGGCTGGATTGGCGCAGGGCAAACAAGCCGCCAACTGAGGCCATAATCAAGAATATTGTGGCAAAAAGACGCGACAGCTTGTCCACAGCCAGTGGAGTTAACTGGTAATGCAGCCAGTCGGCTTGCAACAATTTACCCTCAGGTAACATCCACAACATTACCAGCGCCACCAGCGGCCACAGAACGACGAACATATCGCGCCAGCGGCCAGGGCACAGTGGCAACAAAAACGCTCCGCCAATCAGCAATAGCGCAGGATGCATGAAGGGAAGGGCTTGCAACCAGTCCACTACTGTTTGGCCTCGTCATTCTTCTGGTTGTAATAATCGTCTGGTCGCTTTAGCCATAGCGCCAGGAGTTTGGCGACGACGATCATTAGAATACAGGCGATGAAACCATAGGCAGCATTGAAACCCGCCCAGCTCTCAAAGGTGAAATGCGGGTGTAGGTCAACCAGAAAGCCGACAATTACGCTAGCAGCCAATATAATCAGGAATCCGTTCCATAGCAGGCGAACGTTCCTGGGCGCATCGAGCCAGTGGTCTTTCATATGTTCTCCATCGTTTGTATGGCCAGTTTTATCAGTGGGTCTGGAATGAAAAAAAACCAGATGGTGGCCAGCGAGGTAATTATCATCGCGGCGACGATTGGCCACGGAGCCTCGCCGTGTTGATTATCCATATCAGCAGGGGATAATGGTCTGAAAAAGGCCCGATAAACAACCGGTAACAAGTAGGCGGCGTTGAGCAAAGTGCTAAATAAAATAACTGTCAATGGCAGCCATGCTGCCTCAGCGTAAGCGCCTGAAACCAGGTACCATTTGCTGACAAAACCTGCTGCTGGTGGCAGGCCTATCATTGACAGGCTGCCTATGGCGAAGGCAGTCATTGTCAGCGGCATACGCAGGCCAATACCGTCCAGTTGGCTGACTTCAGTTTTATGGGCGGCGGTATAAATTGATCCGGCAGCGAAAAAGAGGGTGATCTTGCCAAGCGCGTGCGCCACTATGTGAATTATTGCTGCCGCAACCGACAAGGGGGCTAGGAGAGCGACACCCAGTACAACATAAGAAAGTTGGCTGACCGTTGAATACGCCAGGCGGCGTTTGAGGTTGTCTGCGTCCAGCGCCACGAGCGAGGCGGCGACAATGGTGAAGCAGGAGACGAAAATTAGCAGACCGGTAATATCATCCAGGAAGTTGAGGCCAAAAATATAAATTATTAGTTTGACAACAGAAAATACACCCGCCTTCACTACTGCAACTGCATGCAGCAGAGCTGATACTGGCGTTGGAGCTACCATGGCGGCTGGCAACCAGCGGTGTATAGGCATAAGAGCTGCCTTGCCGAGACCGAACATGCAGAGCATCAATAGCAGGATGCGCTCGAACTCTCCCATGCTGGTGGGTAATATTCCACCTGGAACGAATTCTGTACTGCCGGTTTGAAACCAGATATAAATTAGGGCAGGCAACAAAAAGAGTACTGAGCTGCCCATCAAGATTGCCAGGTAGATTCGTCCGCCTTGCCTGGCCTTATCCGTGCCGGCGTGTGTTACCAGCGGGTAGGTTACCAGGGTTAGTAGTTCGTAAAACAAAAACAGCGTTAGCAAGTTGGCGGCGAAGGCGATAGCAAGCGCAGCGGCTATGGCAAGCGCAAAACAGACATAAAAGCGGGTCTGTTTGTTTTCATTGTTTCCGCGCATGTAGCCGACAGAATAGAGTGAATTGATGACCCACAAACCGGAAGCGACCAGCGAAAAAACAGTGCCCAGAGGCTCGATGCGAAAGGCAATAGGCAAGCCTGGCAGAATCTCGAACAGGAACAGAGAGGGACGCTCACCTAGCAAAACATCGCCAGACAATGTCAGCACGCAATAGAAGAGCACGGTGGCGGTTATCATGGTGACGGCTTCGCGCAGGTTCGGCTTCTTGCCNACCANTGATATCGCGATAGCCCCNACAACCGGCAATATTAGTGATATGAGTAAAATGTGGCTACTGCTCATTTGATTGGCGACTGACCTATCAGTTGTGCCGCTGCCGCTTTTGCGCTATCTACACTGAAGCTGGTGTCAAGACCAAAATAAACGCAGGCGGCAAGCAAAACCCAGGCAGGCAGCTGCATTGATAAGGCTGCTTCGCCGCGTGGTTTACGTTGTGGAGGTGGGGGGCTGAAATAGGCTATCTCGACAAAACGCCAAACGTAGGCAATCGCCAGCAGCGAACTGCCGACAATAACAGCCACCAGCCAGTAGTGGCCTTGCTCAAGGGCGGCGCTAACCAACAGCCATTTACTGATAAAGCCAGCGGTGCCCGGCACGCCAATTAGTGATAGTCCACCAAGCACGATCCCGAACGTGGTTAGTGGCATGTCCCTTGATATGCCTGCCAGGCGTGTCATGTACGGTACTGCCGCATCTGCACCGCGTGTTGCCATGCTGCTGACAATACCGCCGATTAGCAAAAAAATGGCAGCTTTGGCTATGGCGTGATTGAAAATATGCACAATGCTGGCCGTGATGGCCAAAGGCGTAGCTAAGGCAATACCCAGTGTTATATAACCAATCTGTCCGATACTTGACCAAGCGAACAGCCGTTTCAGGTTATCCTGGAATACGGCTGTGAAGTTGGCGACGATTAAAGCTAAAATGGATAGTATCAGCAGTATTTGACCTTCTGGAAGTTGCCCGAAAACAAATGGTTCGTCGAAGACAGAATAACAAAAGCGGATCAGTACATATGCTGATGCCTTGGTCGCAGTCCCTGCCAGGAACGCGTTGACAGCTGACGGAGAGTAGGCATAGGCGTTAGGTAGCCACTGGTGTAATGGAAAGAGCGCCATCTTTAACGAGACGCCGACGGTTATAAAGGCCAGCGCAGCAAACAGGGCGTTACGGTGCTCGCTGTGTTCCAGGCGCGACGCCATGTCAGCCAGGTTAAGCGTGCCGGTTAACAAGTATAAAAATCCGATGCCGATAACGATAAAAGATGCGCCAATACTGCCCATAATCAGATAGCGAAAGGAAGCTGCAAAGGCGCGACGGTTGTTGTTGAGAGAGAGCAGTACGTACGAAGACAGTGAGGAGATTTCCAGAAAAACGAAGATATTAAAAGCGTCTCCGGTTATGATAATGCCCAGCATACCCGCCAGACACAGCAAAAACATGGTGTAGAACAAATAGTGGCTTTCCAGGGCTATTTCGCGCCTGATGCCGTGGTAACTCCACAAGACGACGATACTAGCTATGCTGGAAACGAGCAGCAGCATAAAGCTGCTCAGCCGATCAACCCGGTACTCGATGCCCCAGGGCGGTTGCCAGGAGCCAAAGGCATATGANATAACGCCAGCATCTTGCTGTGCCAACTGGAAAAATAATGCCATGGCGATNGCAAAGCTGCCTAGCGTAGCGACAACGGCAAGCACAAAAGCAGCGCGCGCGTGGCGGGATAATACGCATAACGGCGCTACTAACAGGGGAAGCACTACTTGCAGCGCTGGCAACTGCGTCCATAATTGTTCCAGGTACTGACTCACGTAGCCTTTTCCGGGCTATAGTTGGCCTGGTCATTGTCGGGTGTGCCGTTATTAGCCCACAACGACTGCTCAGCGGAATACTCGTTGCTATCAAGATCCAGAATTTCGTCTTCCTCAATGGTGCCGTAGGTTTCGCGAATTCGTACAGCTAGAGCTAACCCAAGCGCAAGGGTGGCAACACCGACGACGATAGCGGTAAGGATAAGCACATGNGGTAAAGGGTTGGAGTAGGTGCTGAAGTTGTCAGACAATATGGGCGCAGTGCCCCCTAGCAATTTGGCTGGCACTATGTAAATCAGGTAAACCGAGGTCTGAAAGATAGACAAACCGATCATTTTTTTGATCAGGTTGCCACGCGAAATAACGATGAACAGGCCAGCGATCATCAAAAACATAATGATAGCGTAGGGTAAATGCGAAAACATTAAATGTCTTTCGGCCCGTCAATGTGGCCGCGCGAGGTAAACATGTAGAAGATTTTCAACATAACTCCACACACGGTGACCAGAACGCCAATTTCCACCCAGAAAATACCACGGTGCTGACCATCTACAGGATCATGGGCGAGAACGAAATAATCAAGGAAGTTGCCACCCAGCAGCATTCCGGCCACACCTGTTGCTATATAAATTAATACACCTATGGCGATCATGCTCTCCACCAGCCAGTCCGGGATTAGCCTGCGGGCGTTGACCAGTCCGAAAACAAGGGCATAAAAAATAATGCCAGCGGCGAAGATTACCCCGGCTTGAAAGCCGCCTCCCGGTCCATAGTCGCCGTGAAATTGCACATAAAGCGCAAAGAGCAATATGAATGGGATCAGTAGTTTGCCAATAACGCGTAGTACCAGGTCGTGTTTCATGGCTGCCTTCTTGTGTCTTCCTGTCTGCGTCCACTTTTTCGCCTCAACAGGGCGATAATGCCGACGCCGGCGGTAAATACCACTATTACCTCTCCCAGCGTGTCGTATCCGCGAAAGCTGGCGAGGACAGCAGTAACCACGTTGGGAATATCAACCTCGTTTTTCAGATAACGTGCCGCAACGTGCTGGTGCAAGGCGGCTTGTGGATCTGAAAAACCCGGTAGATCCAGTGCGCCATAAAAGAGCAATACTCCGACAGCCACTGACGCAACCAGAGGGGCAAAGTGCAGCAGCCAGTGGCGCTGCAGAGGTTTTGCTTCCTCACTCTTGCACAGGTAAAGTGCTCCGAGCATAAAGACTGTGGAGACTCCGGCACCGACTGCGGCTTCGGTCATTGCTACGTCAACGGCATCCAGTGCTAGCAGAACGGTAGCCATCAATAAGCTGTAAATGCCTGAGAGAACTACGGCGGCAAACAGGTTTCTGACGTTGAGTAGCACCAGCACTGCGAAAGCCATCATGAACAACAGGAGGTTAATTGCCAGGGTTTCTATGGTTTTATTACTCCAGCTTGGAGGTTGGCTGTTCCATGTTATCTCCGCTCAGCAGTGGTTTGATGCCTCGTAGCATGGCGGCGCGCGCCAGGGCATGACTTGCAGTCGGGCTGGAGAAGAATATAAGAAAACCAACAAACACCAACTTAACCGCTGCCAGCCATTCGAGCGAATAGCTGGCCTTCAAGATCAGGGCTAATAGAATCAGCGATACTCCAGCGGTGTCAATTACGCTACCGGCATGCATGCGGGTGTAAAATTCCGGCATGCGCAACAGGCCAACGCCACCAGCCAGGCAAAAGAGCGAACCACATATCAGCAACGCGTTGCTTATCCATTCAATGCTTGTAGCTAAAATTAAACTCATTGGGGTTCCTCATCGCTGGCACCCAAATCGCCATGGCGAAAAAATTTTAATACTGCGATAATGCCGACGATATTAAGCAAACCATAGACCAGTGCCAAATCGAGAAAGTCTGGTCGCCCATGTAAAAATCCGAGCAGGGCAAGCAACAACATGGCACATGTGCCAATGCTGTTGGCTGATTGCAGGCGGTCGAACACTGTCGGACCAAGCGCAGCGCGTATCAGTGCCATGCCGATGGTGACTAGTATGGCCAGGCAAGCAGCGGCAAGAATCATGTCTTCCTCCATTCTTCCAGTTCGCTGCAGCGCTGATCCATCTCGCTTTCATCCAGGCCGCTAGCTCCTTCCATGGTCAGCGCATGAACCAGCAGCCGTCCCATTTCAACCTCAACCGTAATGGTGCCAGGGGTAAGCGTTATTGAGTTGGCGTGGGTTATCAGGCCAATGTTACTGCGTTGCGAGGGTGAGAATTCGACCAGTTGGGGTGAAATGGGCAATGAAGGAGAGAGTATGACCCGGCAGACACGTATGGCGGCTATAAATATCTCCTTCGCCAGCCAGGGGTAATAGCGGATTAACACAGTCCAGGCTATAGAGACCGGGACTTCATCTTTGTCGATGAGATCCATGCGTTGCGCAAGCAGAAAGATTACTATTGTGCAAGCAGCTCCAACGGTTAGCAGAAAGGGAGTATAAGTTCCGGAAAGTAGCAACCAGAACGCATACAGCGATGCGATATAGCAGATCGAGTTCGCCATGGATAAGTGCTGGTGCTGATTTTATTGCCTGGTTGGACTGCGCTGCCAGCTACAGTATGCTTTCAATGCCGTATAGTTCCTGCAAAGATCGTACGCTGGTGGGCATATTGGTAATCTGCAGATCAGACCCTTGGGCGCGGGCAATACTTGTCCAGCGAAGCAACACCGAAAGGGCAGATGAGTCAGCATCATCTACAGCCGACAAGTCCACTTTGCACGTACCTGCGGCAATTAGCGACGAGCCGTCTTCGTATAGTTGACGGGCGTTGCCAATACGCATGGGGGAGGTGACTTTTAGTACACCATCACTGAATTCGATCATTTATAACTCCCTGAAGGGCTAAATAAAAGTGTGTACCGTTATTCATTTCACTCTGTCTGACTGTATAAACTATCAATTAAGCAGTTTTACAGACCGGTAGTACTTATTCTGTCTTTTCTTCAGACGTTTCTTTCGACTTGGCTGCCGACTCTTCCCTGTCTTTCCTGCCCAGGGTTTTTATCAGGCCATCAATACCACTCTTCTTGATCTCCTGGGTGAATGTCTGACGATAGTTTAGAACCATGCTGACTCCATCGACCAGCACATCAAATGCTTTCCATCCCTCGCCGGAATTCCGCATGGCATATTCGAGCTGCACCGGTGGCGCGCCTGCGCTTTGCCGAAACTCGGCCTTGACATTAACATCGGTGTCGCCTGGTTGCATGCGTAAAGGTTTGTATTTTATTTCCTGCTCGCTGGATAGTTCGGTCAATGCGCTGGCGTAGGTGCGTATGAGCAGTGAGCGAAATTCGTTGATCAACGCGCTTCTTTGCTCTGAGGTGGCACGTCGCCACGATTTGCCAACCGCCAGCATGGTCATGCGGCGAAAATTAAAGTGCGGCAGTACCAGTTTTTCTACCAGGGCTGCGGCTTTTTTGTAATCACCGTCTTTGATGGCCTCATCCTGTCGCACAATCTCAAATACTTCGTCTGTAATTTGTCTGGCCAGAACATCCGGAGGCATGGCATCGGCTGGTTTGGCGCTTTCCGTCGACAGGACCAGGGTGGGCGTGAGAAAAAGAAGCGTAGCCAGAAACAGACTCTTTGCGTAGTTTGGCATTTTGCGAGCATTTAGGGGCGAGCTATTGTGCATAATTCGTTTCCTTAGTGTCTCCAGATCAATATGTGGGCTATTTGGTTGTTGTAGATTATTGCGACCTACTCAAAATCCTCGTATTTTGGTCGTGGTGGGTTGCCGTCGTAAACCAGCGACTTGCGGCGTTGCAAGTAGGCGTTTTTCAGGTACGAGTACTTATCTGTGGCGGCTTGTTGCATGACCTTTTCGGCCGGGAAAAGCGAGACGCGCGTATCAAGTGTTCCCAGCNCCATGGCAGCCATTTCTTCGTCGGCTGAGAGCAAGTATGGTAATGGACGGGTGGTGTAATCGACGGGCAGAGCAAACGTGTCTCTCAACGTGCGCGGACCGAATATCGGCAAAAAAACATATGGGCCGTCGCCAACGCCCCAAACTGCCAGAGTTTGCCCGAAATCCTCGTTATGCTTTTCTATTCCCATTTCGCTGGCGACATCAAACAGGCCAAAAATGCCCAAAGTAGAATTAATCAGCAGGCGAGAAAGGTCAGATAATGCCGATCCGCCTTTGCCCTGTAGTCCGTTGTTGACGGCAATCATCAAATCACCGGCGTTGGCAAAAAAGCTTTTGATTCCCGTCCGTATAGGCAAAGGAGTCGCTTTCTCATAAGCCTGGGCGGCAGGCTTGATTGCTTTGTCCAACGTTTCGTTAACCTTGAACATGGCGCGGTTGAAACCCTCGTAAGGATCCCGTGGGTCAGGCTGCCCTGAAGTGGTGGCGCACCCCGATATGGCAAGAGATAACAGAATGGCAAGCCACGCGATATGCCTCATTTTGCCAGCTCGCTTCCTTATGCTTGCCTGCTACTTCCCGGAAGATCCGCCTTGCGAACCGGAAAACAAAAATTGCCCAATCAACTTTTCCAGAACAACGGCAGACTGAGTATTGCTAATAATATCGCCGTCAAGCAACTCAATATCATCGCCACCAGCTTCCAGGCTGACATATTGTTCACCAAGCAGTCCGGAGGTGTTGATAGAGGCAATAGTGTCTCTCGGGAAGCGGTAGCGGCTATCCATGGTCAGGGTTACTTCAGCCTCAAAGAGGTTGGAATTCAGGTTGATATTATTTATGCGCCCGACCATTACGCCAGAACTTTTTACAGGTCCGCGTTTTTTCAGTCCGCCGATATTGTCAAAACGCGCCATCAGTGTGTAAGTTTCGCCCATCTGGTTGCCGGTCAGATTGCCGACCCGCATGGCGAGAAACACCATGGCGGCGATGCCAATTGCCACAAAAAGACCTGCCCACAGATCAAGTACAGTTCGGTTCATCAGGTCCCCCTGAACATGAATGAGGTTAACACAAAGTCAAGCGCCAAAATGCAAAGCGATGATGTTACTACGGTGCGCGTGATAGCGTGCGAAATACCCTCGGCTGTTGGCCTTGAGTCGTAACCTTCAAAAACTGCGATCAGCGACACGGCTACACCAAAGAAACAACTTTTTATAAAGCCATTAACGATATCATAACGGAAATCTACCGAGGCTTGCATCTGCGACCAATAAGCGCCGTCGTCCAGGCCGATTAAAACAACACCGACTAGCCAACCGCCAAAAACGCCCATCGCCGAGAAAAGCGCCGCCAAAAAGGGCATGGTTAGAACTCCACCCCAAAATCTGGGCGCGACAATACGGGCTATTGGATTGACTGCCATCATATCCATGGCGGTAAGTTGTTCAGTGGCTTTCATTAAGGCGATTTCACCAGTAATAGAAGTGCCTCCGCGAGCTGCAAAAAGCAAGGCGGCCAGCACCGGCCCCAACTCACGGGTAAGCGACAGGGCAACCAGTGCGCCGAGCGCTTCAGACGAACCAAAGCGTTGTAAGGTTTCGTAGCCTTGCAGCGCCAGCACCATGCCAACAAACATCCCGGAAACAAGAATAATAACCAGCGATAGCGTACCGCTGAAGTAGACCTCGCGCATTAGCAGGTGAAAGCGCGTAAAAGTCTTGGCGGAATAATACAAAATTGACAGCAAAAAACGGCTGGCGGAACCCAGACGCCAGATGCGGTCGACCAGAGGTCGCCCCAGGTTGGACAGAAAAGCTATAGCTCGTGGCGACCTGTCAGGTGGAGGTGTTTGTTGTGACATTTTAGCTGGTTGCCAGCAAGTCTTCGGCAAATGGCACGGCCGGCATGTGAAACGGTGCCGGACCATCGCTTTCCCCGTGCACGAATTGGTGCACAAAATCATGCCCTGATGTAATTATTTCTTGCGGCTCGCCCTTGGCGATGACTTGACCGTTTGAAATAAAGTAAACGTAATCAACGATCGACAGGGATTCCTGCACATCGTGCGTCACCATTATTGATGTAGCGTTGAGTGCGTCATTCAGACGGCGAATCAATTGCCCGGTAATGGTCTTTGAAATTGGATCAAGGCCGGTAAAAGGCTCGTCGTAAAGCATCAGCATGGGGTCAAGCGCAATGGCGCGCGCCAGCGCAACTCTTCGTGCCATACCGCCCGACAGGTCAGATGGCATCATGTCCTGCGCACCACGTAAACCGACCGCATGTAGTTTCATCAGTACCAGGTCACGGATCATGCTCTTTGGCAGGTTTGTATGTTCGCGCAGTGGAAATGCGACGTTATCAAAGACGGACATATCGGTAAAAAGTGCGCCAAACTGAAAGAGCATGCCAATTTTGCGCCGCAGTTCGTAAAGCCGGGTTGTCGATAGCCCGGACAGGGCGTGACCGTCTATGGTTATCTCGCCACTTTGAGGTTTTAGTTGTCCACCTATTGATCGTAACAAGGTGGTCTTGCCACAGCCAGACCCTCCCATGATTGCCACCACCTTGCCGCGTGGAACAGACAGGTCGATGCCTTTCAGTATTGGGCTCCCAGTGTAGCTAAAGCTTATGTCTTTAATGTCAAGCAGGTCAGGCTGTGGATCCATGCGCGAATTTTAACACAGGGGGCAAGGCGCTTCGCTTTGACACAGCTTGCCGTGTTGTCATTTTTCCAGCTGTCTATTGCGTCGTGAGACTTGGGCTTATGTAGTACGCCTCATTCTTCGGTATCCACATGTAACCATCCCCTATTTAGGTCCACTCACTTTTAGAGGTTCAGGATTTTGAGCGTCAAGGAGGAACGCAGCCGCTGGCGGCGAGTAGTCCTTGATGCTCG
>Ga0049116_10000044_pt1 | contig 25929 bp, 27 predicted proteins | sample WorMetvacBELIZE2_FD_55049 | JGI IMG/M metagenome (GOLD analysis project Ga0049116, IMG submission 55049) | Marine gutless worms symbiont microbial communities from Max Planck institute for Marine Microbiology, Germany - Olavius vacuus BELIZE.2 | ecosystem: Host-associated > Annelida > Digestive...
ATTAATAAATGGTTGGTAATTCTATTTTTATTACCGATTATTTTTCCTTTTTCAGAAAAGATTGAATATGGTGAGGCGAAGATCAATATTTTTGATGTAGGTTCAGGATTATCAGTTTTAGTGCAAACTCAAAATCACAGTTTACTTTATGATACCGGAATCAAAATCGGTAATTATTCTCCGGCAAATTTTGTAATAATACCATTATTAAATGCTAAAGGAATCGAAAAATTAGATCGAGTTATTCTGTCACATAGTGACAGTGATCATGCTGGGGGTTTTATCNCNATATTAAAAAGTATACCGATTGATTCAGTTTTATTAGGCGATAATCCCCGTAATTGGCGTAAATTATTCAAAAGAACTACAAAAATTAACCATCAAGAAAAATTTACTTCTTCATATTGCCAAAAAAGTTGGCAGCAATGGGCATGGGATGGGGTTGAATTTACAACCATTCAAGCAGAATTATCAAATAACACCAATAAAAATGATCTAAGCTGTATTTTAAAAATTAATAGTGCCACAAACTCAATATTACTAACTGGTGACATTGAAGAATCTGCTATGGCGAAATTGACTAATAAATATCAGCAAGAATTAGCAAGTGATTATTTATTAATTCCCCATCATGGTAGCCCAACCTCGGAATATCAGAAGTTTTATCAAGCAGTAAATGCTAAATATGCAATAGTTTCTGGAGGGTTACTGCAAAAAAATTATCCTTCGAAAAATTTAGTTAAAATATTAAATAACATGCCAAGATTTAACCAACTTTNTCATACCTGGTATGATGGAACTGTTTCGATAAATTTACCAAATAATCATAAAATTCAACCTCCCAAAGGTTATCGTAAATTTGAACCTCGATATTGGCATCAGGCAACAACCTTATAAATAAAAAAACTATGCAGATTTTATTTGAAGACAGTTCAAATATAAAAATCGGATCGGTGAATAAGATTACTGCTAGTCATTATTTGGTAAATACTTTGCATGGAAAGCAGCAAAAAATTAAATCCAAATTAATAATTCTAACTACGGAAGATGATATTAATGTATTGGAAACTGAATTAGAAGAAGCTAAAAAACAAGTTACTGAAATTGATGTTGATTTTTTATATACCTGTGCATTAGACTTATTTCAGGAAAATGAGTTTNACTATATTGAGCTTGCCAAAGAATTTTTTGCTTCATTTTCTAAGCAACAACAATTTTCAGTTTTATTAGCTCTGAGAAATAATCCGATTTATTTTCGAAAAAATAGTGCCACAAAATTTAAATGTGCTAATAATACCCAAGTTGAAGCCGCGATATTAGGTCTTGCTAAAAGAGCCAAAACAGAAGAACAAATTAACGGATATCATCAGACTTTAGCTGAAAATCAAATTCCCGGCGATTGGATTAATATTTGGCAACAATTGCTATTTGACCGTAATAATCAATCAATTGAAGCCAAAGCCCTTGCTAGTTTTGCAAAAAAACAAAAGCTTGCACCGGCACAAATTTTGTATAACTGTGGGGTGTTTAGTTCGTGGGAACANTTTTATTTTCAAAAATTTCTTTATAGCAGTTATCCCGATCAAGTTAAATTTATCGACGAATTCCAAGAAATATCAACTAAAAATATTGATCAACTTCATTCAACTATTTCACTGCAAGAAAATATTAACGCTTTTAGTATTGATGACGAATCAACGGATGAGATTGATGATGCTTTTTCAGTATCCCCAATTAAAAATGGTTATCGTGTTGGTATTCATATTGCCGCTCCGGCAACATGGGCAAACTCAAATATCAATTCTCAATATTATCAAAGACTTAAAAAAAGAATTGCGACCGTTTATTATTACTCATCAAACAATCTGGCAAAAATTCCATTAATGGGTGAGCGTTTTTATANCACTTCCAAAGAATCTAGCCAAAAAAAATCATTATGTAATTTTTATTCATTAGATCAACAAGAACAACGAATTGTAGTATCTCTTTACTTTAACTTAGATTTTGAATATATTGTCGATTATCAATCTGTTCAAAGCAAAATTGAAATTATTAATATTCAAAATAATTTGCGATTACAAGATATTGAAGAAGAATTTAATAAGTATTTACAGAATGAAGATCCGCCTAAATCCGAAGCAACAGAGAAAATATCTAAAATTCCATATATTCAGGAAATGAGCATACTATATCAAATTTCCAAAAAATTAAAAGATGAGCGCCAAAATCAAGGAGCCTTGTTTGCAAATAATAAAGAATATCGATTTAATATTAAAGATGGTAAAGTAACAATATCACCAAAAATTCGATATTTACCAGTAGAAACTATTGTTTCGGAATTAATGATTTTTGCTAATAGCTATTGGGCCAAGTTGTTAAGTGATAATCAAATNCCGATGATTTATCGAATACATTCGAGTGAAAAAGTTGGTTTTGCCAATGAACCTTTTGAGCATAAAACAATGGCAAAGGAAGTGTATGGTTGGTTTACTTCACCCTTACGAAGATTTGTTGATTTATGTAATCAACAACAATTAATTGCATTAATAAATGGTGAAAATCCCAGTTATCTCCCAGAAAAGCTACTAAATGGAAATATTAAAAATATAAGTATTAAAAAAAGATATGGATTTAATCAGCAGCTTACCGAAATTGCAATGCGAGCGAATATTTATCATAATATTTATAACGAATTTCAATCTTCAATTGAGAAATATTGGTGCTTAATTTGGTTAAAACTAAATTTAAAAAAAGATTATCGGGCAATTAGCATTCGTCCAAATTGGATTGAATTTTCTGATATTCCTTTAACTGCAAAAGTAAATATTGATTTATCCAATAAACAAGAAGTAAATGTTTCGATAAAAAATATTAATGAATATGAATTATCCGTTGATTGTAATCTAATAAATAATTAATATTTTTATTAAAATACCGACCTTTTTCAAATTTATTTCTGTTTTTTTGAATTACCTGACTTAAAAAGTAATCTGTTCTAAGCAATATTTAAATACATTGATAAAATTTGAATATTTAAAACTTAGTATCAAGCAAAAATCATAAAATGAATATCCAAAATTCTATAAACTATGTCGAAATTCCCTCAATAAATCTATCTGCTACCAAAGATTTTTTTTCAGAAGTTTTTGGTTGGGAATTTAAAAATTATGGACCTGAATATATGGCAATTCACAAAGCCGGTTTAGATGGTGGTTTTTATAAATCTGATCAAGTTGTAAATACAAATAATGGCAGCATTTTGGTAGTTATCTACAGTAATGAACTTGAGACAACTCAAGCTAAAGTTGAGTCAGCTGGCGGTAAAATTATAAAACCAATCTTTGCATTTCCTGGCGGACGTCGATTTCACTTTTGCGATCCCAATGGTAATGAATACGCAGTTTGGTCTGATGTTAATCTATAAAAATATCAGTATAAATTACTGACTTTAAGGAATAAATATGCAATTAAATAAAATTCAACAAACTCAATGTGAAAACAGTAAATGGGATTTCTCAAGCTTAAAAACACTATTTCTTAATTGCACTTTAAAACACACTCCTGAGCTTTCTCATACTGAAGGGCTTATCAATATATCTAAAGCGATAATGGAAAAAAATAAAATTTCAGTAGAGGTAATCAGGCCAGTAGATTACGATTTGGCTTTCGGTGTTTATCCAGATATGACCCAGCAAGGATGGAAAACTGACGAATGGCCTAATATTTATAAAAAAGTAGAAGCTGCCGATATTTTAGTAATAACTACTCCAATTTGGTTAGGCGATAAATCTTCAGTTTGTACACAAGTAATTGAGCGACTTTATTCAAGTTCAGGAAATTTAAACAATCAAGGACAATATGCATATTACGGACGGGTTGGCGGATGTTTGATAACCGGGAATGAAGATGGTGCGAAACATTGTGCAATGAATATATTATATTCACTTCAGCATCTTGGATATGTAATACCCCCTCAGGCAGATGCAGCTTGGTTGGGTGAGGCCGGACCTGGCCCTTCATATTTAGATGCCGATTCTGGAGGACCAGAAAATGATTTTACCAATCGAAATACTACTTTTATGACCTGGAATCTGATGCATCTTGCATTAATGATTAAATCAGCAGGGGGAATTCCCGCCCACGGAAATCAAAGATCCCAATGGGATGCTGGATGCCGTTTTGATTATCCTAATCCAGAATATCGATAAATTGGAAAAGTTTTTTAGGTTACTAATTCAAATAATATTTATGAATAATAGATAGATTTTCCTTTATGGAAAATATGAACCTTGTCAGCTTCGGCATTAACTTTTATAGTTTTGCCTTTTAAATTCGAATAGTTACCCGGAAGTTTGGCTATTACTTGTTCATCCCGTTTATCTTTAAAGAAATAAAGCAAAGTTACTTCGCCGAGAGCTTCAGTAAATATTACCTTACCTTCATATGCATAACTACTTTCATCTCCTTGCAATAAGTCTTCAGGTCTAATTCCAATATTTACTTCTAAACCTTTATCAGATTCCTTACTGGCAATTGAAGATTTAATTTTTCCGCCGTCTCTTAATCTAACAACAGTTTCTGAACCGGTCTCTTCAATTTTCCCCGGGAACATATTCATTGCCGGGGAACCAATAAATCTGGCAACAAATTCATTAGCAGGCTTGGAATATAAAGTTAAAGGTGAACCTACTTGTTCAATTCCACCGCCATTTAATACCACTATACGATTTGCCAAAGTCATCGCTTCAACCTGATCATGAGTAACATAAATCATCGTAGTTTCAGGCATCTGTTCTTTTAGTTGGGCAATTTCAATTCTGGTAGCCACCCTTAATGCCGCATCAAGATTTGATAGGGGTTCGTCAAATAAAAACAATCTAGGATTTCGGACAATAGCGCGTCCAATCGCAACTCTTTGGCGTTGACCTCCGCTTAGAGCTTTAGGTAACCTATCTAATAATGGCTCTAATTGTAATATTCTGGCAGCATTTTGCACCGCTTCTTTTACTTCATCTTTGGTTTTTTTGGCAATTTTAAGGGCAAANGCCATGTTTTCTCGAACAGTCATATGTGGATATAAAGCATAGGTCTGAAAAACCATAGCTACTCCTCGTTGTGCCGGCGGAACATCATTCATTATCATACCATCAACTTCTAATGTTCCGCCTGATATGGTTTCTAAACCGGCTATCATTCGTAACAATGTAGATTTACCGCATCCAGATGGTCCAACAAATACTACTAGTTCCCCTTTTTGGATTTCCAGATTTATGTCTTCTAGACAGCGAGTTTGATGGAATGATTTTGCAATTTGATTTAATTTAATTTCAGCCATAATGTATTTGATTTATTTTAATAAGTGATAACCTAGTTCAAAATTTATTAATTTTTTCCCCTACTTATACATTTAAAAATTTTTGTCGTNCTATTTTACTGAACCCGCTAACAACCCTCGAACAAAATATTTTTGCATCATAAAAAATACCACAATTGGTACTGCCACCGAAACAAATGCAGAGGTTGCAAGAATTTCCCAATCTCCGCCTTTTGAACCTAACAACTCCCGAAGTCTTCCGGTCATAACTANTTGATCTTCAGAATTACCTAAAAATACAGTGGCTACCAATAAATCATTCCATACCCATAAGAATTGGAAAATAGCAAAACTAGCAAGAGCTGGAAATGAAAGCGGTAGTATTATCCGGATAAATATTTGAAAATCAGTAGCACCATCTACTTTTGATGATTCAATTATTTCCCGGGGTAATCCGATCATATAATTTCGTAGTAAAAATATTGCCAGTGGTAAACCAAATCCGGTATGGGCAAGCCAGATTCCTAAATAAGCTTTACCAATTCCGATAGTATTGTGAAGTTTTAATAAAGGAATCAATGCCATTTGTAACGGCACTACTAATAAACCAACAATAATAGTAATTAACAATGCTCGACCGGGAAACTTCATCCATGCTAAAGCATAAGCAGCAAAAGCTGCAACCAGTATCGGAATTATTGTTGCCGGAATTGTTACGGTTAAGGTATTTAGAAAACTTCTGCCAATTCCTTCAGAAAATAAAACTTTCTTATAGTTTTCAACTGTAAATTTTGGTGGTTCAATCGTCGTAATAAATAAACGAATACCTCGTTTACTTTCCATTTTGGTTTTTGATTTAATGATATAGTCACCATTATTAGTAACCTCAACTTCCATTGAGCGATGATCAACACTAGAATTTGGTTTAAATGCATCGGGTTTTATCGAACTTACACCAAANGCCAAAACTTGACCCTCNTTTTCCTTAAAAATATTNTCNGTTAATACATAATAATCACCATCTTTTATGGCATCTTTTAGAGGTTGACTACGAACAATAATATTTTGCTTACTATCAAATAATGCAGACCACCATCCTGAAGTTGCAATTTGATCACGATCTCTAAAAGATGAAATCAATAATCCCGCGGTAGGAAATACCCATAGAATAACAATAGCAATAATGCTAAGATTTAATGCCCAGGTTAAGGGAGCGCTACGACCTGCAATACTTTCCATTTTTTGACTTTTCTTTTAAACAGTATCTTTCCGAGAGTTATAAATATTCCAAACCATAATTGGGGTGACCAATAACATAATAATCATAGCTATGGTCGATGCACGACCTATATCATTTCCACGAAACATCCAATCGAACATTAAATTTGCTAATACCTGAGAATTCCATTGACCATTAGTCATCGCTAAAACGATATCAAAAACTTTTAACACTAAAATTGTGATAGTGGTCCATACCACTGCAATTGTTCCCCAAATTTGCGGCACCTCAATCTTCCAAAACACTTGAAAAGGAGAGGCACCATCGATAATCGCAGCTTCAATGGTTTCTTCAGAAATTCCTCGTAAAGCTGCAGATAAAATTACCATGGCAAAACCGGTTTGTATCCAAATTAAAATTATCATTAGGCAGAAGTTATTCCAAAATGGTACAGTTATCCAAGCAATAGGTTCAAATCCAAATGATGTTACTATTGCATTTAAAATTCCAATTTGTTCTAATCCCTCACCTCGATATTCATAAATAAATTTCCAGATTACTGAAGCCCCAACAAAACTAATTGCCATCGGCATAAAAATTAACGATTTAGCGATATAACCAAACTTTACTTTATCAGTTAAAGTAGCAATAATCAAACCGAAAAAAGTCGAGCAAGCAGGTACTACAAATAGCCAAAGCATATTATTTATCATTGATTCGATAAATTTCTCATCTTCGGTTAACCATAAATAATTGGAACCACCTACAAATTCATCTCCCGAGCTATTTAATAATGATAACCAAACAGAGTTAAATACCGGATAAACTAAATAAACCCCTAATACAAATAAAGATGGAAATAAAAATAACCAAGGTCTAATAGCACTTGCACGAGTAATATTTTTTCCGGCATTTTTGCCAAAAGGTGGATAAATTTTATCTAATACGAAATTAGAAAGAAAAAAATAAACAACGCAACCGGTAACACCTGCTATTACCGTAAAAATTGCCCAGTATGCCTGCTCCATAAACTTACTTGTTTATTATTAATTTAAAAAACGATTTACTAAAGCTAATAGTATAACAATTTATAAAAAATGCCCAAATAAAAAAAATTTCAGAGAAGGGTTTTGTTTAACTATGGTTTTTGCCCTCACTCTGTAATCAATTTGCTAATACTCAAGCTATTCAATATTTTTATTGAAAACGCCAAAACGACTGGAAATTTTTATTATCCAGTCGTTCAGCGGTTTTATTTACAAGTTACTTCCAAGATGTTTGAATATCTTTAGCAACATCGGCAGCGTCTTTACCACCAACATAATCAACCATTCCAGTCCAGAATGTTCCAGCTCCAACGGCACCAGGCATTAAATCTGAGCCATCGAATCTAAATGTTGATGCGCCAAGTAAAATATTACCCATTTGTTTTAGCGAAGCATCACCATAGGCATCAGTATTTACACCTTTATGGGGTGTTAAGAATCCTTTTTGCGCCATCCATAATTCATGAGAAATCGGAGCTTTTAAGAAATCTATAAATGCACGAGCGGCTTTACTATCTTTGGTAATTCCCCATACAGTGCCTGCACCTAAAACAGGTTTACCTAAGCTTTTACCAGCATATGCCGGAAAGTAGAAAAAGTCGGCATCTTCACCAACTACTACATCTTTAGGAAAGAATGAAGGAATAAATGATGCTTGTCTATGCATATAACATTGTGGCGGAGATGAGAATAAACCTTTGGGGCTATCACGGAAATCAGTTGATGCAACTGCTTTTGAACCACCGGCAACATATTTTTCATTTTTGGCAAAATAACCAAATTCTTCAATAGCGGCAATTACTTTGGGATCATTAAACTTCAATTCATTTGATACCCATTTATCATAGTCAGCTGGTGATTGAGTCCGCAACATTAAATCTTCAACCCAATCAGTTGCAGGCCAACCAGTAGCACCTCCTGAACCAAGTCCAATACACCATGGGGTTTTTCCATCAGCAACAATTTTATCAGTTAGCTTTTTCAATTCTTCCATAGTTTCAGGAACTTTATAACCGGCATCTTCAAAGTTTTCGGGTGAATACCAAACAAGTGATTTCACATCGACTTTATAGAAAAAGCCAAATAGTTCTTTTTTACCATTTTTGTTGGCATAAGTACCAAGATCAACCCATGATTGACCGGCAGCATAGTTTGATTTAATCCAATTCTCAGTTTTTTTACTAAGTGCAGATAAATGTCCTTTTTTTGCTAAATCAGCAGCTAGCCCTGGTTGCGGAAATACCGCAATATTAGGAGGTGATCCGCCTTCAGTATCAATAATAATTTGTTGTTCAAAACTATCAGAGCCTGAATATTGAACATCGGCACCGGTTGCTTGTTCAAAATAAGCTAAGATGCTTTCTATCAACTCTTTATCTGGACCAAGCCATGGACCAAAAATTGTTAATACTTCACCTTTTAAATTGTGTGATTTAAGATCTTCGTAGCTCTTCCAATTATATTTTGAATCAGCTCCTGGTTTAAACTTTAAATGGCTATCAGCAGAAGCGACACCAAATGATAACGCAAGAGTTGAAGCCAATATTGTTAGTATTGTTTTCTTAATCATAAATTCTCCTTATTAACATTATTAAAACAATTATTGAAATATTGATATAAAAAATTTTTTAAATCATCTCATCATATCAAACGAACTTAGGATTTTATCTTAAGTTTAATAAAATTTTACAAATTTTTTACCAGTTGGTTAGTTTTTATGATAATTAAAACTGCAAGATTTATTGTTTAAGATTTATAAAGTAATATATTTGCTATAAAACTAAAGGTAAGTATTTGTTTGCAATCTAATAAATTGAAGCTATTATTGCTGAGATTTTTGAAAAAATTCAATTAAAAAAATATTAATATTATTGAAAGATTATTAAAATAACTGATATTCAATACTATTAAAGAAGTTATAAATGGTAATAAATTTTGATAATGTTGCTGGTAGTTGGGATAAAGAATCAATGCACATTCAGCGAGCAAGTGCAGTAGCAAATGCAATTTTAAAAAAACTGCCGATTACTAAATCAAAACGTGCCTTAGAGTTTGGCGCGGGTACCGGTCAGCTAAGTTTCCTTTTACAAAAAAAATTTAATGAAATTTACTTAGTAGATAATTCCAAAGGGATGCTTGAAGTTTTATCGGAAAAAATATCAATTCTAAACTTACCCATTTATATCCAATAAATTTCGACATTAATAATCCTGAACAATGTCACAATCTTGGTAGATTTGATGTCGTCTATATGATGATGACCTTACATCATATTATCGAAACTGAAAAATTTTTACAAAATATTTATTTGCTGCTTAATGAGAGAAGCAAGTTATTTATTTGCGACCTGGATCGTGAAGATGGATCATTTCACGAAGGTGAAACTGATGTTATTTTCGGATTTGATCGGGATCAACTTGCAAGAACAATGACCAAACTTAATTTTAAAAATCCAAAATTTGAAACAGTATTTAGTATTAATAAAAATAATAAAGACTATCCAGTATTTTTATTACATACTTATAAATAGTATTGGTAATTAATCTAACTGATTTATTTAAGTGTGCATATTTAATTGTTGACCTAGTAAATTCCAATGAGCAAAGATCAAATCCAACTAGAATTTACCAAACAAGCTGATTTTCAAAACCGACAAAATAAGGATATGGGTTTGGCGTCAATAATACTTCAAGAAAAACTAATTAANTATCAAATCAAACGATCGAATAATCGTCGAACTTTAACCTTATCAATTGATAAGCGAGGGCTAATTGCTCATGCTCCGACAAAACTTTCAGATAAAGCAATTATTGATTTTATTCATAAAAAATCAAACTGGATTATTCCTCGTCTAGATGAATTTATTAAATATCAAAAAATTAATTCTGACCAGATCTATATTTATGGTCAATTATTTAAAATTGAAACAGCGAAAATCCAGATTCAAAATCCGATTAATTACCTAGAAAAAAAAATATTAATTAATAATCAACAAAATATTAAAGAGGAGATAAAAAAAATTATTGGCAATATTGCGAAGACTGAAATAAATAAAAGACTACCATATCTTGCCGGGAAAATGCAAATTAATTCGCCTAAATATAAAATTAGTAAGGCTGAATCTAGATGGGGAAGTTGCTCAAAGACGCAGGGATTAACTTTTTCGTGGAAATTAGGATGCGTATTTCCAATGTTAATCGATTATGTAATTGTCCATGAATTAGCTCATTTAACCTATATGAATCATTCAAAACAATTTTGGAATTTGGTTGGCAAATATTATCCTGCATGGAAGTTAGCTAGATGTGAATTGAAGGAATTTGAGTTGAAATTAATTGATATCTAAATATATTAAATCCTAGATATGCAATTTAGGCAAATCCTTTAAATTTTTAACTGCCTGATAATCGGTAAGATCAATCATTAGTGGGGTTATTGACACAATATTATTTTGAATTGCAAAAAAATCTGATCTCTCCCCCATATCTTTGGCTTTACCGGCTTCACCGATCCAATAAACGGTTTCTCCGTGGGGATTGAAAGTTGGAATTACTCCTTGAGCTTTATGTCGTCTACCCAAATGAGTAATTTGCCAATCATTAATATTCTCAATTGGACAATCAGGAATATTTACATTTAATAAAGCTTGATTGGATAATTTATTTTCAACAAACAAGGAAAAAAGTTTTTCAGCAATTGTGCCGGCAGTTGGCAAATTTTTTCGACTGCGAGAACAAAGTGAAAAAGCCATTGCCGGAATTCCAAATATATGTGCTTCGATTGCAGCAGCTACAGTTCCTGAATAAATTGTATCATCTCCCATGTTGGAGCCGCGATTTATTCCCGACAATACTAAATCCGGTAAATTATTTTTATACAAACCGGTTAGGGCTAAATGAACGCAATCAGTTGGGGTGCCATTAACATATAAAAAACCATTGCTGGCAGTATTAACAGATAGAGGTCGATCTAGAGTTAAAGAACTGCTGGCACCAGAGCGATCGCGTTCAGGTGCTACAACAATTGCCTCATGTCCTAAATTTTCGATTAAATTTGCCAATAATTCCAAACCGGCGGCTAAATAGCCGTCATCATTACTAATTAATACCCGCATAAATAAAGAATATAATTAAATACTTAATGATAGCAAACATCAATAATCTTCGATATATTGCTACAATTATGCTATTTTAAAGTTAGAAAATAATGTTAACCGATTCACAAAAACAAACATTTCGCGCCTATGATATCAGAGGGATATTTAATCAGACATTCAATTCAGAATTAGTTGAAAAAATTGGCAGAGCTTTAGCAGATGAACTAGTTTTGGCAGGCAAACAAGAAATAGTTGTCGGTCGGGATGGTAGATTGTCCGGTCCTGAATTAATTAAATCATTAATTACCGGTTTAATTAGTGGAGGAGCAAAAGTTAAAGATATCGGAATGGTGCCTACACCGGTTACATATTTAGCCGGTCACCGATATACCCAAGGAAGTGCGGTAATGCTTACCGGATCACACAATCCCCCTCAATATAACGGATGCAAAATGATGATTGCCGGTGATACACTAGCAGCAGAAAGAATTACTACCCTTAGAGATCGGATTAATGATAATCAATTTACCAATCGTGATGGTGGGAGTGAAGAAAAATTTGAATTTCTTGATGAATACATTAAAAGAATTGTTGATGATATTAATCTAACAAAAAAATTAAAAATAGTTATTGATTGCGGTAATGGAGTTACCGGAGTTTTAGCTCGTGATTTATTTACTCAAATTGGTTGCGAAGTTGAAATAATGTTTGAGGATATTGATGGAAATTTTCCCAATCATCATCCCGATCCATCTCATAGTGAAAACTTAGAACAAATTTTAATTAAAATAAAAAATGGAAATTTTGATGTTGGATTAGCTTTTGATGGAGACGGTGATCGTGTGGGGGTTATCACTAAAAAGGGTAAGATTTTTGCCGGTGATCAATTATTAATGCTTCTAGCTGAAGATGTTTTAAAAACCAATCCCAACTCAAAGGTTTTATACGATGTTAAATGCAGTTCAATGCTCGCACCGCATATTAAAAAACTTGGTGGTGAACCAATTATGGTTAAAACAGGTCATGCATTAATTAAACGTGAAATTCGAAAAACTAATGCCAAGATTGCCGGAGAAATGAGCGGGCATATCTTTTTTAATGATCGAATGCCCGGCTACGACGATGCGATTTATGCTGCAACTAGATTATTAGTAATGGTTGATCAAGGATTAGATTTAGATCAATGGTTAGAGAATTTACCAATATTAGCCAATACTCCTGAACTAAATATTTCTTGCAAAGAAGGTGAACCTCATAATATCGTAAAAAAACTTCAAGAGCAAGGAAATTTTGAAAATGCAAAGGTAAATACTATAGATGGTATCAGAGCAGAATTTCCTGAAGGTTTTGGGTTAATTCGCCCATCCAATACTACCCCAATATTAGTTTTACGTTTTGAAGCAACTGATCAAATATCAATAAATAAAATTCAATCAATTTTTGCCCGAGAATTATTAAAAGTAAAACCTGATATCAAAATACCATTTTAATTGCCATTTATAATTATGCTTAATTTTTTTAAGATTTACAATATACTTAGATTTTTAGTTGAGTTGAAATAAGATTTTAAAATATTGAAAGGAAAAAATGGAATTTAAATTTTTTACTGAAATTAATAAAGAGGCAAAAAGTTACTTTGAACGTGATCCTGCTTTAAAAAGTATTTGGGAGGTGTGGTTTTGCTATCAAGGATTTTATGCAATATTAATACATCGCCTTAATCATCAGATGTGGTTAAGTAAATTTTCAGCGATTAGAATTTTTGCTAGATTTGTATCTTCAGTAATGAGATTTTTAACCGGAATCGAAATTCATCCGGGTGCGGTAATTGGAAAATATGTTTTTATTGATCATGGATTAGGCGTGGTAATCGGGGAAACAGCAGAAATTGGCGATAATTGCACTTTATATCAAGGAGTTACTTTAGGCGGTACTAGTTGGGATAAAGGGAAACGGCATCCCTCGCTAAAATCCGGGGTAGTTGTTGGAGCCGGTGCTAAAGTATTAGGACCGATTTCCATTGGTAAAAATGCACGGATTGGAGCTAATTCAGTAGTAATAAAAGATGTAGCCGCTAATACCAATGTTGTTGGGGTACCAGCCAAACAAGTTGATACCAAAGAACCCGCCCATAAATTTGACGCATATGGAATAGTTTCTCAAAGTGATGATCCATTTGCTAGTGTAATATTAAGTTTGAATGATCGTATTGCTAAATTAGAAGCAAAGCTTTTAAAATCTAATAGCTCAAAAAAAACTGAAAGCAATGCCAAAAGTAACCCAAAATCTAAACCATAATATCCAAATAATAATTTAGATTTATATATCGCATTATTGAAAAAAAGATTCAAGAATATCAATCCAAATTAGTAACGGATATGATTTCTTTGTTACTAACTAAGGCTGTTCGGGTATAAACATTATCTAGTTGTCGAATAAACCATCTTAGGATTTTCTCCATTCTCATAGTATTCCAAGCTGCGTAAAACACCTCATTCCAATTTGAATTTTGGTAGAGCTCAGTAATATTATCGGAATATTCAGCTAGTTTATGTTGTTGTACCAGACCAATACCTAATCCCATACTGATGGCTTTAATTTGAGAAATAGTATCCGGCACAAATATTGTGCCGTTGACCCTGGATCTAATTTCATTAGGGAATAATAAATGATCATAATTGCAAAGATTTACCCAATTTAGTGAAGCCCAAGGATATGAATTAAGATCATTTTTATTTAATAATATGGTATTGGTTAAAGGATGGTTTTTGCCAATTACTAATACCATAGGTGCNGACATTAATTGTTTGTTGACAATATTGATGTTGGTGCTGGCTTTTTCCAGATTTTGACCAATAATAAAATGAATTTTGCGAGTTAACAATGCTGATAAAAGATTTGGCGAATAATCGGAAATTATGGNTATCGGTGAAGGCGTCTCAGTAGTGTTATATTTGGCAACCAGCTGAATTAGCGGAGAAGGATTGATATTGTTATCAATCCCGATAATAAATTCTTCACCATATCCGCTTTCAAAATTTAAAATTTTTTGCTCCAATCTATTNATATTTTCTAACAGCTTACGACCATCTTCAAGTAAAGCTAAACCGACCGAAGATATTGCGACCGATCGACCTTGTCGGATTAATAAATCAATATTAAATTGATTTTCGAATTTGGTGATTGTATGAGAAAGTCCTGAGGGAACTTTACCTAAAATTTCTGCTGCTCGATTTATTGAACCATATCGATCAATTAAATCTAGAATTTGAATAATATTAAGATCAATTTTCATTATTAAATATAATCTGATTATAAAAATTATCAAAAACAAATCATATGAATAAATTATATTTAGTGTGAAATTAGCTAATTTTATAATGATTTTGTCTTCAATATTAAATATCCTAAAAGCTCTTCTTTATTATTTTTTCTTTTTCTTAATAGTAATTAAAGCCNTNGTATTTGGCTATGGAATTTATAGCTTTTATCCAAGTGATTTGCGAAGACAAAAAAGGTTAGTATTAGTAAAAAGTTGTAATCAGTTTATGACCGATTGGGTAGCACCAAAAATAATTGGGCTAACTTACAATACAATTGGCATAAAAAATTTACCCGCAAAACCGGTGGTTTTTATGATGCGCCATGAATCCGCTTGGGAAACAGTTGCAAGTATAGTTGCATTACCTACTCATACTTGGGTATTAAAACGAGAATTATTTTTAATTCCTTTATTCGGCTGGGCGTTAAAGCTTTCGTATCCAGTTGGTATTGATCGTGGGGATAAAATAAAAGCTCTCAAAAAACTAGTTATACTAGGAAAGCAAAGGATTTCATGGGGTATTTCATTATTAATTTTTCCGGAAGGTACCAGAAAACCCCCAGGTCAAATTGGTAATTTTCATTCAGGCGGGGCATTTTTGGCTAAACAATTAAATTTACCTATAGTGCCTGTTGCTCATAATGCCGGACTTTATTGGCCAAAAAATTCATTTATAAAAAAATCAGGTAAAATTCAAATGGTTATCGGTAAACCAATTAAACCAGATAGACTTAAAAAAATGTCAGTTAGTGCAATTAATTTTCGTATCCAAAAATGGATGCGCAGGGTCCAAAGAATAATTGAACCAATTTAGTCAACTATCTTAAATAATAAACAAGGATTATGATGATTCAAAATCGAGTAAAAAAATGTGTTTTTCCAGTTGCCGGTTTAGGTTCGCGCTTTTTACCGGCAACTAAAGCCACACCAAAAGAAATGCTCCCGATCGTAGATAAACCGCTAATTCAATATGCGGTAGAAGAAGCAATAGAAGCAGGTATTACCCAAATGATTTTTGTTACCGGTCGTCACAAAAGAGCGATTGAAGATCATTTTGATACTGCTTTTGAACTAGAAGCTGAATTAACTAAAAATAAAAAAGATAGTTTATTAAAGCTTCTTGAATCTACCGTCCCGAAAGATATTTCTTTTATCTATATTCGACAAAATGCACCTTTGGGATTAGGACATGCAGTATTATGTGCTGAACCTTCAATTGATAACGAACCATTTGCAGTTATTCTTGCAGATGATTTTATTCAAAAAAGTCCCGATCAACCGCATTTTCTCAAAACTATGGTAGATCATTTTAATACTCGTAATCATAGTGTGCTATGTACCCGGAAAGTAAGTTTAGAACAAACAAAATCATATGGTGTCGTAGTTACCAATGAAAAAAAAGAATTAATAAATATTGTGGAAAAACCTGAGCCGCAAAAAGCTCCTTCAAGAGATGTTATAGTTGGTAGATATGTATTTACCAGTAGATTACTTCATCATTTAGCAAGTCAAAAGCCCGGCAGTGGTGGTGAAATTCAACTTACCGATTCTATTGCTGCCCTATTACAAGACGAAAAAATTACCGCCCTCCCATTAACCAGCAAACATTTTGATTGTGGGGAAAAACTTGGTTATTCATTAGCAAATGCAGCAACGGCATTTANTCATCCAGAATTTGGCTCGCAATTTCAAAGTGATATTAAAACTTTGCTAGAACTTGATGAGTAAATCAAAAAATAATAATTCAATTGATCAACCCCTTGCAATTATCGGTGGGCATACCCTTTCAACTTTACCTGGTTTTAAAGTTGAGATGCGCCGAATTGAAAGAACTCCTTTTGGTGAGACCTCATCACCGATAAAATTCGGAAAAATTGGTAATAAATCAATTGCTTATCTTGCCAGGCATGGTTTTGGCAGTAATTTGGAAAACGAAGATATTAATGATTTGGCAAATATTTATGCTCTGTCAAAGATTAATGCTAAAGCAATTGTGGGAATCTCTTCCGCAATTTCTTTATTTAAAAAAATCAAACAAGGTGATATCTTAATCCCTAATCAATTAATCGATATTGGAAATAATAAAATTTCCCGCTTTCCCAAAACCAAAAATGTAGCCTATCACCCTTTACAATTTGCCGATCCTTATGATGAATTTTGGCGTTCAGCAATTATTAAAGTTGCCAAAAATCAACCNAAAAATGTTAAGGTCCACATTGATGGTAGTTACATTCTTACCAGTGGTTTACGAAGTGAAACTCGGGCTGAAGCTTTTTTTTATCGCCAAATTGGTGGTAGNGCAATTGGAGCGACTGGGGCTCAAGAAGCCGCATTAGCACGCGATTTAGCTATTCCTTATGTTGCGATATTAGTAATTGTTCGCCAATCTATGGATCTTGAATCAATTCTTCGACCAATTGAAAATTTTTTAGAGGTTGCTGAAAAAATTAGCAATTGGTTAATTAATCTTTAGTTATCAAAAAATGAGATTGGGAATTTATGTCTCAAATCCAATTATTGGTGATTTTAATCATAATGCTCAACAAATCATTAATGCATCCAATAAAGCAAATAAAAAAGGAGCAAAATTATTATTAACTCCGGAATTTTCACTTTGCGGTTCACCAGCAGATGATCTTTTATTAAATCCCGAATTTATTAAACAAGGTGATCAAACTCTTAAATATATAAATCACCAACTCAAAATCCCCGCTATTATTTGCCATCCTCAAATTGTAGATAATAAACTATATAACACCGCAACCCTTATCTACCCTAACAATAGTCAACCCCAACAAACTGTTATTCAAAATAATCCAATTGATACTTATTATTTTAAAAAATCCAAATACTTTCAAAGTTCAGAGAAGAATCCGATTTTTAAATATGAAAATTTAAATATTAAATGTTTATTTGGAAATCAAAATGTTGATTCAGAACATATTTTAGATTGTGATTTAATAATTAATTTAGATTCTTCACCATATTACCTCAATAAAAAAAATGCTTTTGAATCTTTAAATGTAAATTCACCGCTTATATATCTGAACAGGGTTGGTGGTCAAGATCAATGGGTTTTTGACGGTAAAGTAATAATATCCAATCCCCATCAAAATCAAATAAATCATTTATCGGTTTTTGGTGAAAATCTAGTGATTTGCGATTTTTATGAAAATAAAATTAATTTTGTTTCTACCGAAACCCAAAATTATCCTAATGAACTTTCGATAAAAAATGAAATAGAAAATATCTACTTGGCACTTAAAAGCGCAATTGGCGATTATATAAATAAAAATAATTTTAATAAAGTTTTTATTGGATTATCCGGTGGTATTGATTCTGCTGTGGTTGCTTGTGTTACTAACGCAGCTATAAAAAATAATCAAAAAATAAAATTAGAATTGGTGATGATGCCGTCACCATATACTTCGAAAATTAGCATTGATGCAGCAAAAACAATAGCTGAAAATTTACAGCGAAAATTACATTTTTGTCCGATAGATAATTATTTTCAATATTTAAAATCCGAATTACAACCTTTTTTAGATTTCCGCAAAGATAATTTCACCCAAGAAAACTTACAAGCAAGAATTCGGGCGAATATATTAATGGCGTTTGCCAATCAAGATAACGGTTTAGTTGTAAATACCAGTAACCGCTCTGAAGGAGCAGTGGGATATGGAACTTTATATGGCGATTTAATCGGCGGTTATGCTTTAATTAAAGATCTATATAAACAACAAGTTCGTGAGCTGGCAAAATATATTAATCAAATAAATGAATTTCAAATTATTCCTGAGATCGTAATAACCAGACCCCCTTCAGCCGAGTTGCGAAAAGATCAAAAAGATGAAGATTCAATTCCTAAATATGAATTATTAGATTCAGTATTAATTGAGTTATTGGAAAAACAAAAAAGTCCTTCTGAAATAATTAAAATGGGATTTGAAAAAAATGTTGTAAAAAAAATTATTAGTTTGTATTATCAAAATGAATATAAAAGAAGGCAGTTTCCTTTAGGTCTAAATATAGCAAATAATTCGGAAAATAAAATAGATATCCCGGTAAACCATAGTTTTTATGAATTTCTAAATGACTGAAATATTATCAAAAATATTAAAAAATAAACATGACGAAGTTGTAAAAGCCAAAAGCGTCATCTCATTAGAAAAAATTAAAAGCTTGGTTGAAAATCATCAACGCCAGGTAAAAGATTTTCAAAATGCCATCATTAATAAAATTGATAAAGGAAACCCGGCAATAATTGCCGAAATCAAAAGAAAGAGCCCAAGTAAGGGAATAATTTGTCAAAATTTCAATCCCCAAGAAATTGCAAAATCATATCAGGATCATGGCGCTACATGTCTTTCGGTTCTTACAGATAATTATTATTTTGGCGGGGATTTATCTCACCTAAAACAAGTTTCAACATCAACAGCACTTCCAGTTTTACGCAAAGATTTTATTATTGATGAATATCAAATTTATCAATCGTATTATTATCAAGCTGATGCAATTTTGCTAATTGTAAGTGCTTTATCAAATTTACAACTTAAACGATTTATTAAAGTTGCTGTGAGTTTATCGCTTTCAGTTTTAGTTGAAGTGCATGACCAAGAGGAATTCCAAATTGCATTAAAATTAGCTGATAAATATCCAATTTTAATTGGAGTAAATAATCGAGATCTAAAAACTTTTAAAGTAAATATTAATACTACAATTAATTTACAAAATCAAAATCAGTATAAATACTTAATTTCTGAAAGTGGAATTAAAAACTCTAAAGATATTAAAATTATAAAAAGTGCTGAGGTATATGGTTTTTTAATTGGTGAGGGATTTTTGATTAATGATAATCCCGGATTGGCGATGAAGGAGATGTTTGAAATAAACTGATGGAAAAATTAATTTTCTTAGATACCGAAACTACCGGACTTTATGCTGAAAGAGGTGATCGTATTATTGAAATTGGTGCTATTGAAGCAATAAACCGAGTTTTAACCGGCAAAAAATTCCATAAATATCTCAACCCAAAATGTAAAGTTCAGCCAGATGCTTATAAAATTCATCAATTATCAGATGAATTTTTAGCTGATAAACCAACATTTGAAAACATCGCTCAAGAATTTTTAGATTTTATTCAGGATGCTAAGTTAATCATCCATAACGCAGCATTTGATCTGGGTTTTATTAATATTGAATTAAAAAAAGCCAAGCTAAAAAAACTTCCTAATAAAACTGATGATACTGTTTTAATTGCTCGAAATAATATTAAAGATTTAACCAGTTATTCTTTAGACAGTCTTTGCGATTACTATAATATTGATCGAAGTCATCGACAAANTCACGGTGCTTTGCTAGATGCTAAATTATTAGCTGAAATTTATTTTCAATTAACCCGAGAACAACATGAATTTGATTTTAATTCGTTTTCTCATTTACAATATAAAAAATACTGGAAATCAGCTAAACCCACTATTATTGAATATCAACCAAAAAAAGAAGATCTCCAAGCACACCTAAAACTTCTGGCAAAAATTAAAAAAGTTAGCCCAACTTTATGGTAATTGACAAATGAAGACCCAAAGATTTTTATTTGTTGCCGATCCTTGGCAGGAATTTAAACTAGATCGCGATAGTTCGGCTGAGATGATGCGGGTAGCTATGAATCTTTCGATAGTTTGCGATCATTGTTTAATTAGTGATATTTTTGTTGATAATCGAGGCCTGGTGCGTGCTACTAGTCAAGAAATTATCTACCCGGGAACCCTGGCCGGTAAACCAATTAAGGCAACTGATAATCCGAAAGCCTTGAAATTAAACCAATACACTGCAGTATTAATGCGTAAAAATCCGCCATTCAATATGGCTTATGTTATGTGCTTATGGCTACTAAGATTAGCCAAACTTCAAGGTGCTGTAGTAGTTAATGATCCTGAGGCAATCTTATCACATTCAGAAAAAATATCAATTTTTGAATTTCCCAAGTATATTGCACCCACAATCATCACTTCTAGAATTGATGAAATTAATAAATATATCCAAAAAAATAAAGATGTAGTGATCAAGCCGCTGAATAGTTTCGATGGTTTGGGAGTGCGTAGGTATCATATTGATGAGGGTGAAAAAAAATTGCAGAAATTTTTAGCTAAATATCCNCCAGGTGAGCCTTTAATGCTACAAAAATTTATGCCAGCCGTAAAAAAAGGTGATAAACGGGTTTTTATTATCGGTAANAAAGTTATTCCTTATGTTAATAATCGATTATTAATGTATCCGGATGATCGTGAAAATCTCGGGCANATNATTATTAATCAAATCATTCCCATAGCTAAACGAGATGCCAAAATTGCCCAAAAGGTAGCTAATAAATACCATAAATTAGGTTTAATTTTGGTGGGAATTGATATTATCGACGGCAAGCTAACCGAAATTAATGTAACCAGCCCTACTTGTATGATTGTAATTGAACAAGAAAGTGGAATTAAAGTTGCTGAACTTGCAGTTAACGAAATATTAAAATATGCCAAAAAATTTAAAAAAATTAAATAAAAATAATGGGCAAACGGCTTACTAAAATTGTAACTAAAACTGGTGATAATGGCACAACTGGTATCTACGGAAAAATAAGAGTTAACAAAAACCATCCCCAAATAAAAATAATTGGTGAATTAGATGAATTAGGTTGCTATCTTGGTTTGGCAAAATATTATTGTAAGAAAAAAAATTTTAATAACCACCCGCTATTAATTACTAAAATTATCGACGAACTTAGTAAGATTCAAAATGATTTATTTACTATTAGCGGTTCACTGGTAATGAAAAAAAATTTACTTAAAAATAAACGAATAATTGAATTAGAAAATGAAATTAATCATTTCAACCAATTTATACCTTCCTTACAAGAATTTATTACTGCTGAAGGGGGAATTGCCGGTTTACAAATAAATTTTGCAAGAGCATTTACTCGACGGGTTGAAAGAACTTGGTGGGATATTGAAATTTCTTCGCAAAAACAATTTGAAAAATTAGGACAATATTTAAATCGTTTGTCTGACTGGCTTTTTGTGGCAATGCGAATTGTCAATAGTGCTGAAATGCAAGAAGAAAAAATCTGGAATAATCCGATAACNCCAAAAAATGCAAAAAGAAATCGCATTATTAAGTAAGCTNGTAGCAATAAAATCAGTTACACCTAAAGATGGTGGGTGTTTGCAATTAATTGAAGATCGTCTTTGCCAAGTTGGTTTTATTTCAGAATATTTTAATACCTCAAAAGTTTCAAATTTATGGTTAATTTATGGTCAAGGCGAACCGATAACAACTTTTATCGGTCATGTAGATGTGGTACCAACAGGTCCACTGGATAAATGGAAAAATCCTCCATTTAAACCAATAATTAAAAATAATCATTTATGGGGGCGTGGCGCTTGTGATATGAAAGGGGGAATTGCTGCAATTGTTGAGGCTTGTGCAGATTATGTTGTGCAAAATCATAATCATCGTGGAACTGTTTCAATGATTATTACCTCAGATGAAGAAGGTCCGGCAATTGAGGGAACGAATTTGGTATTAAATGAATTATCTAAAAGAAAGCAAAAATTTACCTATGGATTAGTTGCCGAGCCTACTTGCGCTAAAGTATTTGGCGATACTATTAAAAACGGTCGTCGGGGATCACTTTCCGCTAAACTCACAATAATCGGTAAACAAGGTCATGTAGCATATCCAGATAAAGCTATAAATTCAGTTCATATTTTTGCTAAAGCTTTGACAGAACTTACTACAACTAAATGGGACGATGGCAACCAAGACTTTCCACCAACTACTTTTCAAATATCAAATATTCATGCAGGAACCGGAGTAGAAAATGTTATACCCGGTGAAATGGAAGTAGATTTTAATTTTCGTCATGGAAATGTTCAGACTGTAGAGAATTTAAAAAAAAGATTTGAAATGATTTTAAAAAAGCACAATCTTAATTACCAAATTATTTGGCATTTAGGGTCAAACCCTTATTTAACCAGTAAGTCTAATAAAAATAATTTAATTGATACTCTTAGCAAAATAATATTTTCTGAAACCGGAATAAACCCTAAGTTAGATACAGGCGGGGGCGTTTCTGACGGTAGATTTTTAGCTCAATATTGTGATCAAGTAATTGAGTTTGGTACCCTAAATCAAACAATTCATCAAATTAATGAAAAAGTGAATATTGATGATGTAATCAAGCTTAAAAATATTTATCAAAAATTATTAACAAAAATTCATTCTAGCCAGTGAATTCAAAATACGCGCAAATAAACCAAGTTGCCATAATTACTACCGGTGGAACAATTGCAAAAACATATGACGGCGAGCGTCTAATCAATCAAAATATTGTAATTGACAAAATTCTTGATGATTTGCAGTTACCCTATTTAAAATTTGATTTAATAAGTCTATTAAATTTAGATTCCCGAGATTTTAAAGATAGCCATCGTTTAATAATTGCTAAAAAAACCTTATCAAAAGTTAAAAAGAATATTCCGGTAATAATCACTCACGGAACCGATACTATGGTTAAAACTGGTAAGTTTATTAAAAAATATTTCAAAGAAAAAAAAGTTGAAATATCACAACCGATTGTTCTAACCGGCTCAATATTGCCCTACTCTGTTAAAAAAAGCGATGCTCAGCAAAATCTCACGGAAGCTTTGCTTGCAATAAAAATATTAACTGCGGGAATTTATATTGTCTTTCACAACCAGGTTTTTCCAATTAATAATGTTCGGAAAAATTATAAACTAAAAACATTTAGCAGTTTGTGAGTTGTAAATACTTTGCCTTAATAGTTGCAGCTGGTAATAGTAATCGCTTTCAAGATTCTTTAAAATCTAAAAATCAAATACCCAAACAATATCAAAAAATAAACCAATTCCCCATAATTTTTTACAGTATTAGAGCTTTTAGTAAGGTAAAAAATATCGAAGAAATTCATGTTGTCCTGGCAAAAGATGATATTTTTTGGAAAAGTAAATGTAAAAATTTAGTAGCAAAACTTCGAAAACCCATAATTGCTCATTTTTGTGGCGGATTATCCCGCGGCGAAAGTGTTGTAAATGGGTTAACAAAAATGAAAAATGATGATGGTTTAATTTTAGTTCATGATGCTGCAAGACCTTGTATTAGTAGTAAAGATATTGAAAAATTAATTTTTCAATACCAACAGGAAAATAATGTTATTGGCGGAATCTTAGCAACTAAAGTATCAGATACATTAAAAAATCTGCAAATAAGTTTATTGAAAAAACCATAAACCGAGATAATTTTTGGTTAGCTCAAACTCCGCAAATGTTTGCGAAAAAAGATTTAATCAAAGCTTATCAAAAATCAAAAAAATCAACGGATGAGGCATCAGCGATTGAAAAATTTCCTTCCAACCAAAAAATTCTGATTGTTGAAGGATCACGAACAAATATTAAGGTAACTTATTTTGAAGATTTAAAACTGGCTAAAAGTATAATTAACAATACTTAAAGCAATAAATGTTTAAAATCAAATTTGTTATTCCATTTTCTGATAAATACAAAATTTCATATTAAATAAAAATTACCCTAATATTTATCTAATGTTAATCTCTTCTTTTGTAATACTTATTCCCATAACATTAATCGTAATTTTACTTATAGTAATAATTTTTTGGAAAGCACTAAATTCAGGGCAATATGATGATTTAGATACCCCTTCAAAAATGTTATTACAAGATGATGATCGGGTGAATCAAATAAAAGATTGATTTTGTTATAGCTACTATTTAAAAATTATTTTGGCAAAACGATGTTTACCAACTTGAGCGATAAGTTCTGCATGATTTTTAATATTGATACTAAGATTTTTATCAGATATTTTATCGCCATTAACTCTAACTGCGCCTTCAGATACTTTTCTTAAATATTCAGANGTGCTTGCAACTAAACCAACTCGCTTAAAAAGTTCACCGACTTTAATTTCGCTATTATTTTCCAAATTGATATTAATTTGAAACTGCGGAATATCTTTAGGTATTACACCTTGTTTTGCCCGAGCTTCAAATTCTCGATGAGCATCTTCGGCATCAGATTTACTATGATATCGACTAGTAATTTCTTTTGCTAGGATAACTTTTAGTTCTCGGGGATTTCGACCATTTTCACATTCATTTTTCCATTTTTCAATTTGCGCAAGCGAATTAGAAGATAAAAGTTCAAAATAACGCCACATCAAATTATCTGAAATCGACATTAATTTACCAAAGATATCTCTTGGTTTTTCTTTAATTCCAATGTAGTTATTTAAAGATTTCGACATTTTTTGAACACCATCTAGACCTTCCAGAAGCGGCATAGTCATAATTGATTGAGGTTCTTGGTGATAATGTTTTTGCAGTTCACGACCTACTAGTAAATTAAATCTTTGATCACTGCCGCCCATTTCAACATCAGTTTTCATCGCAACTGAATCATAACCTTGCATTAATGGGTAGAGTAATTCATGCATTGCAATTGGTTGATTATTTTTTAATCGACTGGTAAAATCATCTCGTTCTAAAATCCGCGCTACAGTGTAGGTTGACGCTAAACTTATTAATCCTTCAGCTCCCAATGGAATACTCCATTTTGAATTAAATTCAATTTTGGTTTTTTCCGGATCAAGAATTTTAAAAATCTGCTGCTTATAAGTTTTGGCGTTTTCTTCAATTTCAGCTTTGGAAAGTGGCGGACGAGTTGTATTTTTGCCGCTAGGATCACCAATCATTCCAGTAAAATCACCAATTAAAAAACTTACCCGATGACCAAATTCTTGCCACTGGCGCATTTTTGTTATTATTACAGTATGCCCTAAATGTAGATCCGGGGCAGTAGGATCAAACCCTACTTTGATATTTAATATTTTTTTTCGATTAATTTTATC
>Ga0049116_10000047_pt1 | contig 25087 bp, 21 predicted proteins | sample WorMetvacBELIZE2_FD_55049 | JGI IMG/M metagenome (GOLD analysis project Ga0049116, IMG submission 55049) | Marine gutless worms symbiont microbial communities from Max Planck institute for Marine Microbiology, Germany - Olavius vacuus BELIZE.2 | ecosystem: Host-associated > Annelida > Digestive...
GGAGTTGAACATCTATTTATAGGCAACCCGAAGGTCTTTGCAGAGGCTATAAGCAACAATTTTACCGAACCTTTATCATCGTACACACGATCCAGAGGAGCCATATCGCTAAACCTTAGATGAATTTGATTAATGCAGCTTTACAGTTTCGGATGGTAATATTCCCGAGTACAAAATGCCTTCTTGCGGTTGCCCTTATTTGGTTCTGGCTGACGGTTTAGCGCTATGCTGAATCTACAATCTAGCCTTTCTCACACATAAAAAAGATGCTGGAGCAAAGATCGGGGTATTGATGCCCCAGGGCAAAACATCCTTCGAGGTACTCTTTTGAGATGATATCTGTCTGCAGCAAACGGTCCCATTGGAAATTAGCAAGAGCTTTAAAGAAAATGCCAGAGCGATGGACGACACGCAAACCAGCTGCCACCGCATCACGTTCAAGCGTATCGAAGGAATAAGTAATGCGATGGCCATGACCCTCTTCAGCAGGCGTTATCGCCGCATTGTGCGAAACCAAACCCATCTTCACTGCAATCTGTCGAGAAGGCGCGTTGGCGTTCGGGCAAACGAGGAAGAAGCGACCGTCCTCTGCTAACCACTCGTCGTTGACGCGTCGCATGACACCGACCGGGTCGTCTAAGTGCTCGAGCACATGGGTCAAAACAATATTGTCATATTTTCGCGACAACTCAACCGTTTCAATGAGCGCATTGTGAAATTCGACGCAGCCACTAAGCTCCGACCTAGCGATGACGATCGCTTCATCAGAGGCCTCAACGCAGGTAATGTCATCGAAGTGTTTTGCAAGATGCCTTGTAAAGTCGCCCTTAAAACTACCTAGCTCCAGGCAGCTGCCTTGCTGAAGAAAGGGGACGAATGATCGCATCATGAGTGGGTGCATAACATCAATATCAAAATTATAAGCATAATGGTGATCCACGGTATCTCGCATTTCAGCGTTGTAATCACGTTTGATGGTCATATCTCGGTCCTTAAATCAAGAGTCATCTCAATAACATTACTGTCGCTGTTGCTATCAGTGAACCCATGTTTGCGATAGAGCTCTAGCGCTAGAACGTTGAGCGCGTCCACGCTAAGCCTGATGTGGTCAAACCCCGACTCGCGTGCGTGTCTGATATAGTTTTTCATCAACCTATTAGCAACACCTCGGCCATGCCAATTTGGCAAGACGCTCACACTGGTCACAAAACAATCTTCTTTTTTTGGATCATTCATGTAGCCCGCGACCAAGCCTATGAGTTGATTTTCCATCCAAGCTTCAACTAACGTCGCGTATCGGGCTATTTTCGCGCTATAGTTTGTTATATCGACGCGTTGACTCAAATGAGGAACAAATTGTTCGTCACATGCCATAAAATGGGCTTCAATTGCTCTTGAAGTTGCGCTGTTGATTTCAAAACGAAAATCCATATCCTTCATGTCTCAAAATCAGTCAATTCGGCCAAACCGAACCCATCGCAACCAAAGTTGTTGCCGTTGTAAAGCAACCAAACTCGGCCGTCATAGCCGAAAACATGCGGGTAGCACTGCATGTCGCTATCCCACTCTCCGTCAGTACCGCTAAGCTTTGGGCCATAACTGTCACGTGTCCAATTGACCAAATCGTCCGACCATGCGTGGTCGATTTGATAACCGCGTCCTTTGACAAATCGAAAGTCAAAGGATTCGCGAAAACCAAAGAACATGTGATACCGCTTGCCAATCTGGATCACCGATGGCAACGCTTGGCTTTCTTTTTCTCCTAGACGATCAGGAATAATTTGGCGGCATTCCTCTCGATGCCAAATAACTCCATTTTCAGACACAGCGTGTCCAATTTTATAAGTCCGATCGGGTGGAAGATCCGGCTTTTTACGACGCCAAGCTGTTCCGAAGACATACCACATATGAAACTGGCAGTTGAACTCGCGCACATAAGCATCACAAACGAGAAAAGGCTCGAGCAGCGAAGCGGACAACACAGGCCCGCTGCCTTGGCGTTGAAAGGTTAAACCTTGGTCATCGCTTATTGCTAGACCAATACCCGTGTCGACGGAGACTGAAACTCGTCGCGACCACCCAGTTGTATAGGCATAGATACGCTTTCCAACACGGACTGGAGAAATCGGAAAAATGCCATGTTCGTCAAATGCGCCGAGTTCACCAAGGGGTAAAATTGTATCCGTATTAACGCCCCTAATCGTACGCATGTCTTTTTCAAAGTCGACAAAACAGACATGGCTTAAAAATTTACCATTATCTTCAAGTGCTCGCGACGAGAAATAAACCCTAACGTAATCACTGAACACTACAGCTTGCGGGGATTGCGCGTAAGAAATACAGCCGTTCGTTAGGTTGTGATCGACTGGATTAAATATCTTGCCGTGTTTTCGCCACCGCATAAGCTAGACCAGCGCCCCTTCTAATTCAGCAAGTCCAAAACCATTCCGGCCGACCTGATTACCTAGATATGCCATGTATACTTTGCTATCGAGTTCAAAAACATGGGGGTAGCTAATCATCTCAGAGTCCCAACCCGACGGTGAGACGTCAATCCCAACCCGTTTATCGTCACGGGTCCAATGTCGCCCGTCACCGCTAAGCGCATAGCCAATTCTGTAGCCATTCTGATGGCCTCTATAGTTTTCGCTACGACGGTAACAAAAGAACATGTGGTACCGTCCGTTTGAATAGAAAACATCTGGGCTAGCCTGAGCCTCATCTTCCTCAACCCGGCTGTCAATTAGGTCGCGGTTTTCACGTATCCAGTTTAGTCCGTCCCTAGATGTTGCGAGGCGAATCTTATAGACTGGCTCAGCTCGGCCATCTACGACTTTCCATTTTCGTCCTGCTATATAATAGAGGTACCAAAGGTCTCCAAACCGACGAATTTTCGGGCCACTCAGTACAAAAGGCTCGTTCTGCGCGTATCCCAGCACAGGACCAAGGCCCAGTTTACGAAAGGTTCGCCCCTCGTCCTGACTTTCGGCAATACCAATCGCTACATTAAAAGGCACAGACTCGCAACGCGTCCACCCGCCATAGTATGCGCGAATGGTATCTTCGTGACGAATTACCGACACGGGATAGGTGCCAAACTCATCAAACTCACCTAAGTTTCCAAGAGATAAAATTGGCGTTTCTGCTATTGAGATGATCTTGAATAAATCCTTGCGATCAAGATCAACAAATGCTGAATAGCTAACGTACTGCCTTTGCTCGTCAGATGGTGGGCGGCACGAAAAATAAACTCGCACAAAATCATCAAAAATAAGTGTCGCTGGTGCTTGTGCAAATTCCTTCAACCATGGACGTCCCTCAACGTTCTGGGGCGTAAAAACATTACCAAGTTTTTTCCAATGAAACATTTATCATGCCAACTCATAACCATTAATAACCATGTCCTCTACCTTCGACTGCGAGTTAAACATCAAGACATCTACAATTGAAAGCCAAGGCACGAATTTTGCGCCGAATTGTTCATATTCCAGCGGATGGGACTTGATGAATTTTAGTTGCATTCCCTCCATTTGGAACGCACGAGGATGATATAGATCCATTCCACCGCTGGGATTAATATAGGTCAGTGCGCCACGAGCTTTACACAACGCTAAGACCCTATCCTGACTTTTCAGATTTTGATCAATATCTACTTCGGAACTTACTGTAATATCAGTAGTTATACTCAGATAAGTACATATTTCGACTACAGAGTTGTAGATATATCTAAACAGATTATTGTCGTCATAGGCCACAATCCGCTCGACTAAAGGAAATACAGACGCATAATGCGGAGCATTGCTATAATAGCCGCGAATTTTATTTAGCAGCTTCTTCCGATCATAAGCTTCAGCCAATCTACGATCAACAACATTCAAGCTATCTGAGGCTTTAAGCAAAGGCAACGTAAAAGCAACGCCCTTACCTTTTTGCAAGAGGCGATTGCGGTTTATCCAACCCTTCTTCGTATATTTAATATTGTCATAGATAATAAATTCATCAACCGATGCGATTAACTGAAAATAACCGATATACGGCAAAAAATAAGGCTGCATTATCCCTATCGATCGAGTCAAACTATATAATCCTTCCCTGAGTTCTAAAATGAAGTACAACACCATTGCAGGCAGGAGATGTTGCGATGAAATTATTAAAAAGATAATGAAATGCAAGGCGAGGCAGCAAAACCAGTGACTTTGCTTGCCAAACCCCTACTTCACACAACGAGCAAGAGAGCTTTTGTTGATTTTGAACTATGTCGATCAAATAAAACAAAAGCATATCCATTGGATAAAACCAACCATCCATGGCCTGCGAATCTGTATTGACATATTGATCAAAAACCTCTTGCGTGATCATGCGTTATGCCCGCCCTTGCGTCGAAGCCACCAGTTGTATCACCCTATTAAAATCATCATCTTCCAGACCATCATATATGGGCATACACAAAACCTGCTGCGCAACGGCAGTAGCATTAGGTAGCTGCGCCATTGCCGCCTGCGCTAAGTCTCTATACATCGGCATATCGCTAATTAGGGGATAGAAATAGCGCCTGACGTGGATGTTGTCGTTTTTCATTTGCTGGTATAGCTCGTCGCGGCTTATTGGGTATTCGTCAGTCACCAGAATTGGAAAATAGGCGGCATTGCCGACTGTGTCTGCCACTTCTGGCAGTAGTTTAATACCCTTGATGCCACTTAGAGCTTGTCGATACTTGCTGGCTAGTTGCCGCCGGTGCTGTAGTACCTTATTAATATATTGTAATTGCACTAGCCCCAGTGCTGCATTGAATTCGCTCATTTTGCCGTTAATGCCAGACGCCATGACGGTAACCTCATCGGCGAAACCAAAGTTCTTCAAGTAATCGATACGCTGTTTGGTTTTTGCATCGTGGCAAACAATCGCCCCACCTTCAAATGTATTGAAAACCTTGGTGGCATGAAAACTTAAAACAGATAAATCGCCATGCTTTAGCAGGCTCTCATCGTGGTAGCACACACCAAAAGCGTGTGCTGCATCGTAAATAACCTTTAGCCCATATACTGTCGCGATTTCCTCAATACGTTTCACCGCGCATGGATTGCCATAGCAGTGCACCGGCAATATTGCGCTGGTTTTTGCCGTGATGGCGGCTTCTATTTTTTCAGCGTCAAGGTTACAGGTTTGCGGATCGATGTCGACAAATACCGGCTTGAGTTCGTTCCAGTTCAAGGCATGCGTCGTGGCAACAAATGAGTATGGTGTTGTTATCACCTCGCCAGTAATTCTCAGCGCCTGCAATGCCACCAACAACGCTATCGTACCGTTTGCAAACAGGGATAAATACTTGACCCCCAGATATTCCGCCAAGGCTTCTTCAAATTGTTGGTGGAACGGACCGTTGTTGGTCAGCGTTTTGCGCTCCCATATTTGCTCAAGATAGGGGATCAACTCCTCCAGGGGTGGAAGATATGGCNGGGTGACAAATATCGGTCGTTGGTTCAAAATGTCACCCGTGTCTTGGAGGTGGTTACGTTAATGTTCTTCAGACAAGCCGTCTTCCAGCAGCNCCTGCAGGTATTGACCATAGCCACTATTGCCCAGTCTACGGGCGATTTCTTCTACCTGCACCTTTGTTAGCCATCCTTGATGATAGGCGATCTCCTCCAGGCAGGCTATTTTAAGCCCCTGCCTTGCCTCTATGGTGGCAACAAAATGAGCGGCATCCAACAAGCTATCATGCGTGCCAGTATCCAGCCAGGCGTAGCCTCTACCCAATTGTTCCACATGCAAGTCGCCGCAATCCAGGTAATCCTGAATAACGTCAGTGATTTCCAGTTCGCCCCGAGCTGAAGTGCGTAAACCTTTGGCTATTTCCACCACCCTCTGGTNAAAAAAATACAGGCCGGTGATAGCGTAATTGCTGCGAGGATTTTTTGGCTTTTCTACAATAGAGCGTGGCACCCCCTGCGCATCAAGGTTAATTACGCCATAACGTTGCGGATCTTTGACTGCATAAGTAAATATCGTCGCCCCCGTATTTTTATGCGCGCACTCCAACAACAAAGGGCGAAATCCTTGGCCATAGAAGATGTTGTCGCCTAGCNCCAGACAAACATTGCTCTCCCCTATAAAGGATTCGCCGATAATAAACGCTTCTGGCAGACCGGCTGGGGTAGATTGCAGCGCATATTCCAGACAAATACCATAGTTTTCGCCTTTGCCCAGCAAACGCTGGAAAGCAGCTTGATCTTCGGGGGTGGTAATAATCAGGATATCGCGGATGCCGGCGAGCATAATAACCGACAAGGGATAATAAATCATCGGCTTGTCATAAACAGGCAACAACTGTTTGGACAAGGCGCGGGTAATCGGGTAAAGCCGAGTACCACTACCCCCGGCCAGGATGATTGCTTTCATTCTTTTTTTNTCCACTACGATTACTTTGCTTATTCAACCACACCCAACCGCTGACGCTGATAGCTGCCATCCTGAACATGGTTGCACCAGTCAGCGTTATCGATATACCACCGCACCGTCTTGCGCAAACCGCTGGCTAAGCTGTCCTGCGGCGCCCAGCCCAGGTGGTTGGCTATTTTCTGCGCGTCAATGGCATATCGCCTATCATGCCCCGGGCGGTCTTCTACAAAGGTAATAAGTGATTGATAAGACCTGATAGGTAGCGCGCCAGCACTACCAGCAAGCTTTTGAGCTTCCTTAAGAGGGCAAAACTCATCTAGCAGCGCGCACAGCGCTTGCACCACTTCCAGATTGGTTTTTTCGTTATGCCCACCTATGTTGTAGGTTTCACCTATCCTGCCCTGCGTTACAACCTGATACAAGGCGCGAACATGATCCTCAACAAATAACCAGTCACGTATTTGTTGGCCATCGCCATACACCGGCAGCGGCTTTCCTTCCAGGGCATTNAGAATTGTCAAAGGAATGAGCTTCTCTGGAAACTGGTACGGGCCGTAGTTATTGGAGCAGTTGGTAACAATCANCGGCAAGCCATAGGTGCGATGCCAGGCGCGCACCAAGTGATCAGATCCCGCCTTTGTAGCGGAATATGGCGAGCTCGGATCATAAGCTGTGTTCTCGTTGAACATTTCGCCTGCCTCAAGGCTACCGTACACCTCATCGGTCGAGATATGATGAAAGAGGAAGCTGGATCGCTGCATGGCTGGCAGCCTGTTGTAATAGTCCCGCGCCGCCTCGAGCAATTGAAAGGTGCCGATCAAATTGGTTTGTATAAACGCCGCCGGTCCATCAATCGAGCGGTCGACGTGCGATTCCGCCGCTAAATGCATAATGATATCGGGGTGAAAATCGGCGAACAATCGTTCCAGCAAGGTCCGATCAGCAATATCGCCCTGAACGAATTGATAGCGGCTATTTTGCTTAATCGACAACAATGATTCCAGATTGCCGGCGTAGGTAAGTTTATCCAGATTCAGCACCCGGACGTCCGTCTGCCCAATCAGATAGCGGCACAACGCCGAACCAATAAAGCCGGCGCCACCGGTAACTAATATTCGCTTCATTGTTTTTTTGATCCAACGTTATCTATTGTCAACGGTGCACCATTCTACAAAGTTTGCCAGGTTCGTTGTCAACGACCTCTGTTTAAGACAGAGTAGAAATCTTTCCGTTAGAATGCAATAAGAGGCATATAATGCCAGCATTCTTAACGCAAGCATCCCTGGAGAGATCATGACCGCATTCACTTTCCAAAGCAACACATTTAATACTTCTGGCGAACTACCGGCGAAGGGAACCCAGGCGCCTGACTTCTGTTTGGTTGGCGCCGATCTGGCGGAACACAGGCTGGCTGACTATGCCGGAAACAGCCTTATACTGAACATATTCCCGAGCGTAGACACCCCAACATGCGCCACTTCTACAAAAAGATTTAACACAGAAGCGGCCGCGCGGCAAAACGTAAAGGTATTGTGTGTTTCCATGGATCTACCATTTGCGCATGGCCGTTTTTGTAGCGCTGAAGGCATAAACAACGTTACCAACCTGTCTGCCTTCCGCAGCCAGGAGTTCGGCGTTGACTATGGCGTCATGATAATCGACGGCCCTCTAAAGGGACTACTTGCGCGCGCCATAGTGGTTATTGACGCCAATTGCAATGTCATACTTACACAACTGGTAGCGGACTTGAAAGATGAGCCTGACTATCAGGCTGCACTTCAGGTTACCTGAATGAAAATGGCCGCTGATTGTGCAGCCTGCCTGGCGCGCACTGGCAGACGCTTTTAGTCAAGACCAGCTTCTATTGGCAATACAGCCACGGCAAACTCTCGCTCACCCAGTCGGCGTACAAAGCGCAGTATAGGATCAGGCAACGGTGCTTCCAGTTTGAGCTGCCCGTCGCCTTGCGGATGCTCAAATTCCAGCTTCCAGGCGTGCAATGCCATACGTTTCAAACCTTGTGTTTTTAATTTTTTGTTAAGTGCAAAATCGCCGTATTTCTCATCGCCCAGCACCGGATAACCCAAATGTGCCAGGTGGACGCGGATCTGGTGCGTTCGCCCGGTCTTGAGCTCGACCTCCAGCAAACTATACTCGCGCCAGCGAACCAGCAGCCGCACAACACTATGTGCCGAGTGGACGTTAGCCTCAGTCACACTTTCTTCTTGCTGCTTGGCAACCCGCACGAAACGCTGGCCATCCTGATCTTGCAGTTTGACCAGCGGCACCCGAACGTGCCGTAGGGGATCCATCCAGCGACCACGTACCAGCGCCAGGTAGCGTTTCTCAATCTGGCTTTCTCCCTCGGCACGCAATGCCGCATGCAATTGACGTAAGACGCTGCGTTTTTTGGCTACCAATAGCACTCCGGACGTTGCGCGATCCAGCCGGTGCACCAGCTCCAGAAAACGCTCTGCTGGCCTTTGCCGACGCAATAGTTCTATAACGCCAAAACAAATGCCGCTTCCACCGTGCACTGCGAGACCTGCCGGTTTGTCTACAGCGATTAGGCCGGCATCCTCAAACAGCAGCGGCAACGAGGTAAAAGTATGCGCAACGTCTAACTCAGTCGGGGGACGTGTTGGCCAGCGTAACGGCGGCAATCGCAAACGGTCACCAACCTTCAATCGATAAGAGGCGAACGAGCGGCGACTATTCACCCGTAGTTCGCCGCTACGCAAAATACGGTATACGTGGCTTTTCGGCACCCCCTTTAAGACACGCAATAAATAATTATCCAGCCGCTGACCGGCGTCTTCGTCCCCAATCTCCAAATACACAACCTGGCGCTCTGCGCTAGCAGATTGGTGGGATAAAGGCTGGGCGAACAAGTTTTGTTTGCTTTGTTGACTTGCGTTTGGCATTTTGATTTATACTTTCGGGGATTCGTCTGCTGGCAATCTGGTTGTTCGCTTTCAAGTGCTGTTGTCGAGTGCTTGTTGCTGCNATGTNGTTTCAAAAGAGAAAGTNAGCCAGGCGGCGAAGTAAGTATTTTTCAAGGTCGCCTTATCGTCCTTGAGTGAAGGGTTAAGTCAGCTCACCCGAAGTAGCGGCACGAATTGTGGATGATACAGCAAGATTGGCTCACGAGCCTGGTGGTTAAACTATGTGCAGTACCGGAAAAGCAAAAATCCATACCCACTTCATCCGCCTTGTCTTGTAATCCCATCCAACAAAACTAATACGCCCTTGAGGTGTGTACGGAATTCAACGCAGATTATGCAGCGCTTCAGCCTTTGGCCTATCAAGCGAAGCTATCAAGAAAGAAGCGCTGCTGGTTTTGGCGACAAAATTCAGCAGATTAACAACTCTGGACAACAAGGTTAAGCTATTTTGACTACCATCGTTATCTTGCCACCGCTTTTATTGCTTAGGGANCCTCATCGGNCGTNCCGACTCTAGGCTGCCGGGGTTAGTCTCGCCTTCCTGCCTGCGCAGAATTCCGTACCGCTTTTTATGGCGACGGAGTAAATAATAATGAAACGCATGTTGTTTAATGCGACACAGGCTGAAGAGCTGCGTGTTGCTATCGTTGATGGTCAAAAACTTCTCGATCTCGATATAGAGTCATCTGCCAAGGAGCAACGCAAAAGCAATGTCTACAAGGGCATTATCACTCGCATAGAGCCATCGCTGGAAGCCTGCTTCATAGATTACGGCGCCGAAAGACACGGATTTTTACCTTTCAAGGAAGTTGCAAAACAATATTTTGCGCCTGGCTCTACTTCTCGTTCCGGCATCAAGGCAGCATTAAATGAAGGGCAGGAACTAGTAGTACAGGTCGACAAGGACGAGCGTGGCAACAAGGGCGCCGCCCTGACCACCTTTATTTCACTGGCCGGTCGTTATCTGGTGCTCATGCCAACCAACCCACGTGGTGGTGGCGTGTCTCGTCGTGTCGAAGCTGAAGAACGCACCGAACTACGCCAGACAATGGATCAGTTGGAAGTGCCAGAAGGGATGAGCATGATCGCCCGTACGGCGGCAATTGGCCGGCAAGCCGAAGAACTACAGTGGGATCTAAACTACCTGCTGCAACTATGGCGTGCAATTGAAGAAGTGGCCGGCAACGACGTGGTAAATGACTACGGATCACGCCTGCTGTACCCGGAAGGTAACCTGGTCATTCGCGCCATACGCGATTACTTCCAGCCCGAAATCGGCGAAATACTGGTTGACACGCCAGCCCTGTTTGAACAAGCGCAGGAGTTCATGCGCCAGGTAATGCCTGATAACGTTAACCACGTAAAACTATACCGTGACGATGTGCCACTTTTCTCCCGCTTCCAGATCGAACACCAGATAGAAACCGCCTTTGCCCGTCAGGTTGCGTTGCCTTCTGGCGGCGCCATTGTCATTGACCACACTGAAGCAATGGTGGCAGTTGACGTAAACTCAGGGCGAGCCACGCGCGGTGGGGATATTGAAGAAACCGCCTANAAAACCAATCTTGAAGCTGCTGAAGAGCTGGCGCGTCAACTGCGGCTACGCGACCTGGGCGGCCTTATCGTGGTCGACTTTATTGACATGGAAAGCACGAGCAACCAGCGTGAAGTTGAATCGCACCTGCGCGAGGCCTTGCGCTATGACCGCGCACGCGTGCAAATGGCCAAGATCAGCCGCTTTGGCCTGATGGAGCTTTCTCGCCAACGGCTACGGCCTATGCTAGCCGAGACCAATTATATCCCTTGCCCACGCTGTACCGGCACAGGCCACATACGTTCAACCGAGTCAGCGGCACTACATATACTACGCATCATCGAAGAGGAAGCGATGAAAGAAAACACAGCCGCCGTGCATGTACAAGCACCGGTTGACGTGTGCACCTTCCTTCTAAACGAAAAGCGACAGGAAGTCCATATCATCGAACTACGGCACAAGGTAAACCTGCTGCTAATACCAAACATCCATCTGGAAACTCCGACACACTTCGTACAACGTTTGCGACACGAAGAATTGAACCAGGAAGAGGACAAAGGATCTGTCTCTTACCAGATGGTTAGCATCCCGGACAGTGAGGTCAGTATTGCCTCTGCTGCAGGCGAGGAAGAACGTCCCAAGCAGGAAGCGGTTATTAAAAATATCCAGCCGACAACCAAAATAGTTAAATCTTCCGCCGGTAAGAAAAAAACCGGCAGTGGTCTGTTGGGACGCCTGATGAGTTGGCTTTTTACATCCAAAGAAACAGAGAGTCCTGTCACAGTAAAATCTACTGCCNCAAAGCCGAGACGACGCTCACCAAGCAGCGGCAGCAAGGTAAGACAGGGGGAACCAATGCCACGTGGCAAGCGTCGCAACAGCAATGAGAGCCGCAAGGCGACCGGTGAGAGCAAAAAACGTAGTACGACGCGACAAGAAAGCGCCAGTCGACAAGGCCAGGAACCTTCCAGCACATCGCAATCCGGTAAAATCGCCAGAAAGGAAGAGGCTGCAATTGTCAATCGCCAGGAAAACAAAACCGTAAAACAGCGTCAGTCCGGCAAGGCAAGTGAAGGCCGCCGCAGCGGTGGCCGTGGCAAGCGTGGCGACAAGCCAACTATAGCAACGCAAGAGCAAGGTGATGCGCCAACAATGGCGCCAGAGAGCGCCTCACAAGAACCACTGATCGTGCACATACCTGCCGCGACGGCATCAATCGACAAAAAGCACGACACGCCTGCGGACACAGGTTTAGCCAAGCCAGTCGCGCCAACTGTGCAAACTGAAAAAGACGCTGAATCCANCAGCTATAAAAACGACGACATTAGCGAGAAAGCTGGCGCCAGTGGTCACGTCCCCATAGTCAACACCTCTGCCGATAAAGAAACAGTTGCTGACAATATGTCGACATCAAACAATATATCTGGCGGAAACAATCAACTGTTTGGCAAGGTAGCATTGCCCAGCACCGTGGTCGGCAAACCAGACGATAATTCTTCAGATTCAATCGTACTAACGACCAAGGAGCCAAATCCCGCCGACCCAACGCCAGACAGTTTGTCAGCTGCCTCCCGGAGCAGCGAAAAAATNCCNGACCTAACCAACTCTCACGAGCTTTCCGCCGGGTTGGAAAATAGTGGTCTGGTTATGGTGCAAACCAGCAGTCCTGTGGCAGCGCCAGCTGATAGCCCCGCTCCTGTTAAACTTGGGCGCAAGCCACGTCGTAGCACGGCTACCAAAAAACCTGTTGAACCGTTGGTGATGGTAGAAACGGCCCGCGACTCCAAAAACCCGTCCTAAAGCGCTGTTTAGAGAGCAATACATGAACTCAGCACAAGCAAACAACAACACGCATCGTGAAACGCCTTGCGTTGGAGTGGCGATGGGTTCTAACTCCGATTGGCCGGTCATGCAGGCNGCTGTCAATATTCTGAGCCAATTTGAAGTGACGTACGAGCATCGCGTAGTATCGGCGCACCGTACACCTGACCTGTTATTTAGCTATGCCGAACAAGCTGCCTCACGTGGGCTACGCGCTATTATCGCCGGCGCCGGCGGAGCAGCTCACTTGCCTGGCATGCTAGCCGCAAAGACAACAGTTCCTGTGCTGGGAGTACCTATACCCAGTAAGGCCTTGGCGGGAGTGGATTCGTTGTACTCAATAGTGCAAATGCCGAAAGGGGTGCCAGTCGCCACCTTTGCTATCGGAGAAGCCGGCGCTGCCAACGCTGCGCTGTTCGTAATCGCCCTGCTGGCAACAGACAAACCGGAGCTGGCAGAAAAGCTGCAGCAATATCGCACCAGGCAAAGCCAACAAGTGCTAGCAATGCACTTGCCGCCCGTTAAAGGCACATAATTCTTTTATAGCTTGACCAGCAGCAATGCCTGCATGTAAGCCAACCCAACTGGTGTCAGCGCTTGCTGACGCCAGCTTATAACAAGCAGGCAATGTCATCGAAATTATCGAAAACCTCCCCCCAACCTGGTCAACGCCTGCCAGTGATATGCCCCGATGGTTCAGCACAAGCAGCTTGCCTGGCTGAGCTTGCGGCAAAACATCACGNTCACACGCTGGTGGTGTTGACGGCAGAAGCCAACACGGCGCAACGCCTGCTGGAAGAAATACCCTGGTTCGACTCCAATCTGCGAGTACGCCTACTACCTGATTGGGAAACCTTGGCTTACGACCATTTTTCACCGCATCATGATCTGGTCTCCGAGCGTCTGGCGGCATTGTGGGAAACATGGCAAGGCGAGTGCGATTTGTTGCTGGCGCCGGTGACTACTGCCATCGTCCGTTTGCCACCACCACAGTATCTGGCGTCATACAGTTTCAATTTTCAACGTGGGCAACACCTTGACAGCGAAAAGCTGCGCGCGCAGGTAACTCTGGCCGGTTACAACCACGTCAGCCAGGTGCTATCCCCCGGCGAATANGCCATACGTGGTGGTTTGGTCGACCTTTTTCCGATGGGCTCAATATTGCCCTACCGGATTGATTTGTTTGACGAGCAAATCGAAAGTATCAAAACATTCGACGTAGACACGCAGCGCACTTTGTATCCAGTGGATTCTTTGCGTCTATTACCAGCGCGTGAATTCCCGCTCGATGACGCCGGACGCACCACATTCCGCCAGCGATTTCGTGAGCAATTTGAAGGCGACCCGGCAAAATCGACCCTCTACAAAGACNTCTCNAATGGCATCGCCCCAGCCGGCATAGAATACTATCTACCGCTATTTTTTGAACAGTTGGCAACGATTTTTGACTTTTTGCCACCACAAACAATTATCGCCACCCAAGGTGATTTGGCGGCGCCTCTAAACGCTTTTTGGCAAGACGCGCGAGCGCGCTACGCCATGCTGGACGGTGATCGCACTAGACCAGTACTACAACCAGGCGATATATTTTTAAGCGAGGAAGAGCTTTTCAAGGCTTTAGCTACGCGCGGACGCTANTTGNTACAAGCCGGAACAAATAAAGACAGGCAACCGCCCACCAACTATTTCGCCCCCCTGCCTGATCTGGCAGTAAACCGTCAAGCCAACGATCCCTGGCTGGCCTTGCGCAGTTTCATTGACACTTTTGACGGACAAATACTAGTTGCCGCTGAATCAGCCGGACGTAGAGAAACTTTGCAACACACACTCACTGAGCATGGATTTGTACTCAAATCAGTAGAAGACTGGAGATCATGCAGTGAGCGGCAAAAGATGGTTATTTGTGTCTCGCCACTTCATGGCGGTTTTCTCTGGCAACGTGAAAATCACAAGCCACTAGCACTGGTCAGCGAATCAGAATTATATCTTGACCGGCCCCGCCGTAATCGTCGCGACAGTAAAAAAACGGGCGCTGACAACTGGTTACGGGATTTGACCGAACTATCTCCGGGCGATCCGGTGGTACACGAAGTGCATGGCGTTGGTCGCTATCGCGGTTTGACACACATGGACCTGGGCGAAGGGACGCTGGAATTTCTGGAAATACACTACGCCAACGACGCCAAGCTATTTGTGCCGGTAGCGCAACTGCAAGTCGTTGGGCGATACAGTGGTTCAGACCTGGAGCACGCTCCCCTGCACAAGCTAGGCAGTGGGCAATGGGAAAAAGCCAAAAATAAAGCCGCCATGCAGGCTCGCGATACAGCCGCCGAGTTGTTGCAGCTTTACGCCGTACGCGCCGCACGCCAGGGGCATGCTTTCAATATTAACGAGTCTGATTACGAGCGCTTTTGCTCCTCTTTTCCATTCGTCGAAACCCCGGATCAGATAAGCGCCATAGAAGCCGTACTCGGCGACCTAAAAAACACCCGGCCAATGGACCGTCTGGTATGTGGGGACGTTGGTTTCGGCAAAACCGAGGTCGCCTTGCGCGCTGTATTCTGCGCCGTAGTTGGTGGGCACCAGGCGGCTGTGCTGTGCCCAACTACCTTGCTGTGCGAACAACACTTTCAGACCTTTAGTGACCGCTTTGCCGACTGGCCAATCAGGGTGGCAGAATTATCTCGCTTCAAAACGGCGAAGGAAATCAAAACAGTCCAGGAGGAATTAGCACAAGGCAAACTAGACATTGTTATCGGCACGCACCGCTTGCTGCAAAAGGATGTACGTTTTGCCAACCTTGCCTTGATTGTAATTGATGAAGAGCACCGCTTTGGCGTACGACAAAAGGAAAAACTAAAAGCTCTGCGCTCCGAGGTAGACGTGCTAACACTGACCGCGACGCCCATTCCACGCACTCTGGCAATGAGTATGGAGGGATTGCGTGATTTTTCTGTTATCAGCACTGCGCCGCAAAAAAGACTTTCGATTAAAACCTTTGTCTCCCCGCTCTCTGACGGCCTGATCCGCGAGGCTGTGCTACGCGAACTGAAGCGTGGCGGACAAATTTATTTTGTACACAACGAAATAAGCAGTATTGAATACATGCGCGGCAAGCTGGAACAGCTGCTTCCGGAATCACGTATCGTCGTCGGGCACGGCCAGATGCACGAACGCGAGCTGGAACGAGTGATGCGTGATTTCAGCTCTCAGCGCGCCAACTTGTTGTTATGCACAACAATTATCGAAACCGGCATCGATAACCCGCACGCCAATACAATACTCATCAACCGGGCTGAAAAATTCGGCCTGGCGCAGCTACACCAGTTACGCGGACGGGTCGGGCGCTCGCATCACCAAGCCTATGCCTATCTAATGGTCTACGACCAACTAGCCATCAGCAAGGCGGCCCGACAAAGGTTGGAAGCAATAGCCAACACCGAAGAACTTGGAGCTGGCTTCTTTCTCGCCATGCAGGACATGGAAATACGCGGCGCCGGGCAAGTACTGGGTGATGAACAATCAGGAGAAATGCATGAAGTAGGCTACAGCATGTACGCAGAAATGCTAAATCGCGCCGTCGCAGCCATGAAGGAAGGGAAAATGCCGGACGCTGATGAAGTCGCCGTCGGTGAAGGTGCCGGGATCGAGATCGAGCTGCATACACCGGCCTTGTTACCCGACACCTATTGCCCGGACGTACACCAACGGCTGGTGCTTTACAAACGCTTTGCCAACTGTACAGCGCTTAGCGAGATATCTGNCTTGCATGAAGAGCTGGTTGATCGTTTTGGCCCCTTGCCTGAGCAAGCCGAGGGGCTGCTGGCGACGCACCGCCTGCGCNTTTTACTGCGCCCGTTACACGTCGACAAGATTGAGGCCTCAAGCGAACGCATCACCATGCACTTCGGTACTGAGTTTGTACGCCGTCAACCAATAGAGCCAGAGAAAATTATCAATTTGATTCAACATAATAAACANTATAAACTTTCCGGGCAGGACAAGCTTTCGTTCGAGCGGCATTTGCCCAGCCTGGAGGCAAAAATAGCCGCTACAAGAGAAATGCTATCCGCCCTGACAAAATAAAACTTTGCATATTTGGCTCCCACTACCGCAAATACTAGGCACCATCTGCTTGTTACCCCTCTATTCCCTATAGTAGTTACTCGATGAAAAAACTTGAAAACATCAATGTCGCCACCTTTGGTGATATGCCATCACCTGAAGATATCCAAAAACGNTTGCCGGTAAGCAAAATAGCAGCGCAAACAGTACTCTCAGGCAGGCGCGTGCTGCGAGACATCCTCGAAGGCCACGATCACCGCCTGTTCATTATCGTCGGACCATGTTCCATTCACGATACGGAAGGCGGGCTCGATTACGCGCGGCGTCTGGCTGCTCTCGCCAGGGAGATGGAAGACACCCTCTACCTGGTAATGCGAGTGTACTTCGAAAAGCCACGCACCACGGTTGGCTGGAAAGGCTTTATCAACGACCCCTACCTCGACGATTCCTTCCATATAGAAGTCGGCATGCAAAAAGCACGTGAATTTTTATTACAGATCAACGAACTATCCTTGCCCACCGGCACCGAAGTATTGGACCCGGTTTCGCCACAATACCTCGGCGACCTGATAAGCTGGAGCGCTATCGGGGCGCGCACCACCGAGTCACAAACGCATCGGGAAATTTCTTCCGGACTGTCTACACCGGTAGGCTTTAAAAATGGTACTAATGGCGACCTGAGCATCGCCGTTAACGCCATCCTGTCGGCGGCGCGACCGCATAATTTTCTCGGCATCAACAGCACCGGCAAGGTTGCGGTAGTAAAAACGCGCGGTAACCCGCACGGACACCTGGTGCTTCGCGGCGGAGATGGAAAACCAAACTACGATACAGTCTCTATCAACCTGGCCGAGGAAGCTCTCAGAAAGGCCAAACTGACAAGCAATATAGTAGTCGATTGCTCGCACGCCAACAGTGCTAAAAATCCGATGTTGCANCCACTTGTCATGCAGGACCTGGTCAACCAAATACGCTCTGGCAATCGGTCAATCNTCGGCATGATGATCGAATCGAATATCGCAGCTGGCAACCAGAAAATACCGAATGAGCGCAAGAAACTCAAATACGGCCAGTCAGTAACTGACGCCTGCCTGGACTGGGAAAGCACTAAACAAATGCTGCTTGACACTGCATGCACGCTACGCGATACACTGCCGAAGCGTTTGAGCAGTTCCAAGTCAGCCTAANGTTATGCCATATCCGGGTCAACNCCCTCAAACCGGGCAATAAAAGCGCCTACGCACTCCGCTGGCAAATCNAGCCAGACNCGGTATGGACTACCAGGCGCACAACTAACCGCCTCGCCATTAGCATTTTGCATCTGCCGCAACACCATTTGTCGATTACCCCGCGGGTGCACTATTTCCAGTCGGTCGCCTAACTGAAAGCGGTTTTTAACCTCAACCACCAATTGCCGGCGCTCCGGATCCCAGTGGCTGGCGTAACCAACATAACGGCTTTGCGTAGACAGTGAATGGCCACGCAGGTAGTTCTGATAATCACTGTCGGGATGGCGCTCATAGAATCCACCTGTGTAGCCCCGGTTGGATAGACTCTCAAGCGCCGCCAGCCATTGAGGATCAAACTCCTCACCGCGTGACGCGGCGTCAATGGCGCTTCGATATGCCTGACAGGTACGCGCAACGTAATAAGGACTCTTGGTTCGCCCTTCAATCTTGAGCGAATCAACGCCAATCTCCANCAGACGCGACACGTGTTCTATAGCTCGCAGGTCTTTGGAATTGAGAACATAAGAACCGTGTTCGTCCTCCTCAATCGGCATCCATTGACCTGGACGGCCTGCTTCCTCTACCTCGGCAGACGTATAATTGCCGTGGCCTGAGTAGCCATTTGTTCCCGTATCGCTGAACCCCTTATCTTCATCGCGCACTCGGTACTGCCAGCGGCAAGCGTTGGTGCACGTACCCTGATTGGGATCGCGGTGGTTAAAATAACCGGACAGCAGGCAACGGCCGGAATAGGCAATGCACAAAGCACCGTGCACAAAAACCTCCAGCTCAATATCCGGGCACTGCTGGCGTATTTCGACAATCTCTTGCAGCGACAGTTCGCGCGACAGGATAACGCGTTGTACGCCAATTTTTTGCCAAAAGCGCACCGTCGCCCAATTTACCGTGTTGGCCTGTACCGAAAGATGAAGGTTTACTTGCGGAAAATGCTGACGCGCCAGATCAATCAAGCCCGGATCTGACACAATCAAGGCGTCGGGCTGCATGTCAATTATTGGGCACATATCTTCAACCCAGGTCACCACCTTGGCATTGTGCGCGTAAATGTTGCTAACGACATAAAACTTCTTGCCTGCAGCGTGCGCCCGTTCGACGCCGCTTGCCAACGCGGCAAGAGTACTGAACTCATTGTTGCGTACGCGCAGACTATAGCGCGGTTGCCCCGCATAAATTGCGTCAGCGCCAAAATCAAAGGCAGCCTGCTGCATGGCGAGAGAACCCGCCGGAGCCAACAACTCCGGCAATATTGCATTTTGTGATACTGTTGGCTTCACAATCTGAAAACTATTCCCCTGTTCATAACGCTATCTGCCAGAAGCAAACAAACAACTGCGACAAGCCTATTAACCGTTAGAATATTACCCGCCATCCGGTACTCGGTGCTATTGCCGCGCGCCACCCGTATAATGCCCAAGCGAGAACGCAGTACCATGTCTGAGAGCATCCTGGTTAATTTTACGCCGCAAGAGACGCGCGTGGCTATCTTGCAACAAGGCACTGTGCAAGAATTGCACATTGAACGCGCCGCCAGCGTCGGCCGGGTCGTCGGCAACATCTACCTTGGACAAGTGCTGCGAATATTACCAGGCATGCAATCGGCCTTTATTGATATAGGGCTTGAGCGCTCCGCCTTTTTGCATGTCGCCGACATGTGGTGCGAGCGTAACAACCTGCCGATCCCTCCTTCCGCGCTCGACAATGAAGAAAGTAACAACAGTTTCAGTAGCAATGGCGCTAATGTAGCACCAGGCCATCCGATAGAAAAATTGCTCAGCGTTGGGCAAAGTCTGCTGGTACAGGTAGTAAAAGATCCTATTGGCAGTAAAGGTGCGCGCCTGTCCACCCAAATTTCATTGGCCGGTCGCATGTTGGTTTATCTTCCGCAAGACCCCCCCCACATCGGGATCTCACAACGCATAGAGGACGAAACAGAACGTGAGCGGCTAAGATCGCACGTTCAACATCTTCTGGCGGCAGCCAGGTCAGAAAACAACGCTCTGGATGAAAATGGTGGTTTTATCATCCGCACCGTGGCAGAAGGCGCCAGCGAAGAAGCACTCTGCGCCGATCTTGCTTACTTGAGCAAACGTTGGCGTGATCTTCAGCAGACAATTAAAACTGCCAGCACGCCAAGCGTACTTTATACCGATTTATCATTGATGCAGCGCGTTCTGCGCGACCTGGTACATCAGGGAACCGTTCAAATACTGGTCGACTCACGCGAAAATTATGACGCACTGAAGCTTTTTGCCTCCGAATACACCCCGGCAGAAAAGTCTTTGCTAGAACACTACGACGGCGAACGGCCTTTGTTTGATCTGTACGGCGTTGAAGATGAACTACAACGCGCTCTCTCCCGCCGTGTTGACCTAAAATCAGGCGGTTACCTGATTTTTGATCAGACAGAGGCAATGACGACGGTAGACGTCAACACCGGCGGCTTTGTCGGATTAAAAAATTTTGCCGAAACTGTTTTCAAAACGAATCTTGAAGCAGCACAAGCTATCGCTAGACAGTTGCGGTTACGCAACCTGGGAGGCATCATCATCCTCGACTTTATAGACATGGACAATGAGGAGCACCAGTCAGCGGTGCTTGATGAGTTCAACAAGGCAGTTAGTCTCGACCGCATGCGCATAACCGTCGATGGCTTTTCCAGCCTTGGCCTGGTCGAGGTAACCCGCAAACGCACACGCGAATCGCTAACGCAGGTTCTGTGTGAAGGTTGCCCGGTTTGCGAGGGACGAGGGCACGTCAAAACTTCACATACTGTTGCCTACGAGATTTTACGCGAGGTGCTGCGTGAAGCGCGTCAATTTAATGCACGTGAATACCGCGTGCTGGCAGCGCCAAATGTCGTCGATCTGTTTAACGAAGACGAATCGCCGGCGCTATTAATGCTGTGCGACTTTATTGGCAAACCGGTCTCCCTGCAAGCTGAGGCCAGCTATTTACCCGAACAATATGATATTGTGTTGCTATGAGGGTTAACCTGGCAAGCGATGCGATGAGCGTTATAGCAGCGGACTGTGAAGAGTTGCTTTATTGCTGCGTTATTACGTTACAACACAGTAATTGATCGCATTTATGCGTCATCGGAGCAAAAGTCGACAAAATAACTCATGTATTCTATACTTTTTTCAGCAATCTAAATAAAGCAAAAAACCTCGAAAAAGTTCACGGAGTTATAGACATGTTTTCACATCTACGTGAAGACGTTCAATCAGTGTTCAAACGCGATCCGGCGGCACGTAACACCTGGGAGCTGCTGACCTGCTACCCCGGCATACATGCCGTGCTAATACATCGCCTCTCCCACTGGCTATGGCAGCACGGTCTGAAGTGGCCAGCACGATTTATTGGGCATCTGTCGCGCTTTCTTACCGGCATCGAAATTCATCCCGGGGCGCGAATTGGCCGACGCTTTTTCATTGACCACGGCATGGGAGTAGTTATCGGTGAAACCTCTGAAATCGGTGACGACGTAACTCTTTATCATGGTGTCACACTGGGCGGCGCCAGTTGGCAAAAAGAGAAGCGCCATCCAACGCTGGGTAACGGTGTAGTGGTTGGCGCTGGCGCCAAGGTATTGGGCCCACTAGAAATTGGCGACAACGCCAAAATCGGCTCCAACGCCGTGGTCACCCGTGCAGTGCCAGCCAACACAACTGTGGTTGGAAATCCGGCACGGGTCATCGTACGTCGCGACGAGCGCGCTGAGGAAACGCCTGAGGCACGGGCACGTGAAGCACAGGCGCAAGAATTGGGATTCTCGGCTTACGCTTTAGGCAACAACGGCGAAGACCCTGTAGCGCGGGCCATTCATAGCTTGCTCGATCACGCCTCAGAGACTGACCGTCGCTTATCCATTCTGATTCGGGAGCTGGAAAACTCCGGTGTTAAATGCGCCGACGAGAGTCAACCACACGACAATTTTGACCCGGAATACCTGGGCAAGATAGTTGACTAAACTAGTTGGGCAAACTATACTTGAGTAAATTACTCTTGTTTTTCTATTAGCAGCCATTGCCAATAAGGCAAGCAAGTTTCTTCCAGGTTATAAAGGATATAAGAGACTTCCTTAAGCATATAGGAGAAGGGATCATGCGCCTGACAACCAAGGGACGTTTCGCAGTTACAGCCATGCTTGATGTAGCGATTCACAATGACGTCGGTCCAGTAGCTTTGGCAGGAATCAGCGAACGGCAACTAATTTCGCTCTCCTACCTGGAGCAACTATTCGGCAAACTGCGACGCTCAGGTCTGGTAGACAGCGTACGCGGCCCGGGTGGCGGTTACCGGGTATCGCGAGATCTGGAAACTGTATCGGTGGCCGATATTGTCAAGGCTGTTGATGAGCCAATAGACGCTACCCAGTGTGGTGGGCTTGCCAACTGTCACGACGATCATCAGTGCATGACGCACTACTTGTGGACAAACCTCAATCTCAGAATTACCGAATACCTTGACTCTATTAGCCTGGAGGATCTGGTCAGCCATCAGAAAAAGTTCGGCCTGGACGAAGATATAAGTGGCCCACACNGCTCCAGCCACAAGCCACGCCGTATATCAATCCACACCTGACTGAACACCCATCACACTGCAACTGATCCAGTCGCATGCGCGCCCCTTCTTACCTTGACTACAATGCTACTACGCCGCTTGACCCGCGCGTACGCGAGGCAATGTTGCCGTGGCTGGGAGATCGTTTTGGCAACGCTTCTAGCCGGCACGAATACGGACGCGCAGCGCGGCGGGCAATTGATGAGGCACGTCAACGAATCGCTGCGGCGGTTGGCGCCCACCCAACGGAGGTATTGTTTGTCAGCGGTGGCAGCGAGGCCAATAACATGTTTTTGAAAGGAGCTGCCGCCTGCCTGTTACCAGGACATCTTGCAGTCGGGGCAACTGAACACCATTCTGTGTTGTATCCAGCACTGCAGTTGGCAAGCAAGGGCTGGCAGGTACGTACGATACCGGTTAATGGTAATGGCCTAATCGCTGCACCGGATGTAGGCATGACACTCGCGGCCAACCAAACAAGCCCGGCGATTATTTCTATCATGCTGGCCAACAACGAAAGCGGCGTTGTGCAGGACATTGCCACTCTGGCCAGCGAAGTCAAACGATCCTTGCCATCTGCGCAAGTACACAGTGACGCAGTGCAGGCTTTGGGGAAAATTCCGCTTGATTTTCGCCAACTAAACGCGGCCGGTGTTGATGCGCTTAGTATTACCGCCCACAAAATAGGTGGCCCACAGGGAGCAGCAGCGCTGATCGTAGACAAAAAGGTAGAACTGGAGCCATTGATCTCTGGCGGTAGCCACGAGCGCGCCTTACGAGCCGGCACCGAAAATGTAGCTGCCATTGTCGGNTTCGGAGTCGCAGCAGAATTGGCGACGGCGGAACTNTCTGACAGAAACAACAGACTGATATATCTGCGTGATTATCTGGAAGAGCAACTACAGGCACTGGGAGCAGTTATTTTCGCCGCCGAAGCGCCGCGTTTATCGAACACCAGCTATTTCAGCCTTGCAGGGCAAGGCCGCGGCATTGAGGGTGAAACCATGGTGNCAAAGTTGGATCGCANTGGTTTTGCTCTCGCCAGTGGTGCCGCCTGTTCCAGTCAACGCACTGATNCAGGTGGGTCACATGTGCTCGCTGCCATGCAAGTCGACAACGCATTGCTTGCAGGGGCGATGAGGGTAAGCCTGGGCNCTGGCAACGACAAAACGGACATTGATGGTTTTATCGCTGCAATGCGAAAGTGCATTTCCGAGCTTGCAGCCATGCCATCTGTAAATACATTTTTAAATGAGACAATAACCTGTTAGGCGAATATATATGCAAACACCGATTTATCTGGATTACGCTGCCACGACTCCGGTTGACCCGCGAGTGGCGGACAAGATGCTGCCATATTTATGCCAGAGTTTTGGCAACCCGGCCTCGCGCTCACACAGCTTTGGCTGGGCAGCAGAAGAGGCTGTAGAAGAAGCCCGCCATGAAGTAGCCACCCTGGTTAGCGCCGACCCGCGTGAAATCATCTGGACTTCTGGAGCCACCGAATCCAACAACCTGGCGATAAAAGGCGCGGCACAGTTTTACGGCGCACGCGGCAAGCACCTGGTCACCCTTAAAACCGAGCATAAGGCGGTTCTGGACACCATGCGCTCACTGGAGCGACAAGGCTTTGAAGTTAGCTATATCAATGTGCAGGAAAACGGTTTAGTAAATCTGGATGACTTTTCTGCCGCTCTACGACCAGATACTATCGGCGCCTCCATAATGCTGGTAAACAATGAAATTGGCGTTATCCAGCCAATAGCAGAAATTGGCGCGCTGTGCCGTGAGAAAGGGGTTGTCTTTCATGTTGACGCTGCCCAGGCGGCTGGCAAGGTTGATATAGACCTGTCGAAACTACCGGTTGACTTGATGAGTTTTTCAGCGCACAAGGTGTATGGCCCAAAGGGCATTGGGGCATTATATGTTCGACGCAAGCCACGCGTGCGGTTGGAAGCGCAGATTCACGGTGGGGGTCACGAGCGCGGATTTCGTTCCGGCACCTTGCCAACGCACCAGATCGTCGGCATGGGCGAAGCCTTTCGTCTGGCAGGGCTGGAAATGGCAACCGAAACTGCGCGCATAGTAAAATTACGCGACCGTCTACTTGAGGGACTCGACGATCTGGAAGCAGTTTACGTAAACGGTGATATGCAGCATCGGGTGGCGCACAATCTTAATCTCAGTTTTGCCTACGTAGAAGGGGAATCCCTGATGATGGCGACCAAGGATATCGCTGTTTCTTCAGGCTCGGCATGCACTTCTGCTTCACTGGAACCTTCCTACGTTCTGCGTGCCCTCGGCCGCCAGGATGAGCTGGCGCATAGTTCAATTCGTTTTTCCCTCGGCCGCTTTAGTAGCAAAGAAGACATTGATTTCACTGTGCAATTGTTGCGCCAAAAGGTCGGCAAGTTGCGTGAGCTTTCACCCTTGTGGGAGATGGTGCAAAATGGTGTAGATCTCAACACTGTGCAATGGGCAGCACATTAGTGATAATTTAAGTTGTTTTT
>Ga0049116_10000048_pt1 | contig 24879 bp, 25 predicted proteins | sample WorMetvacBELIZE2_FD_55049 | JGI IMG/M metagenome (GOLD analysis project Ga0049116, IMG submission 55049) | Marine gutless worms symbiont microbial communities from Max Planck institute for Marine Microbiology, Germany - Olavius vacuus BELIZE.2 | ecosystem: Host-associated > Annelida > Digestive...
ATACCTGATCGTCTCCAAATTCTACACCGGGCTGAACAACGAGGCCCAAAACCCTCTCCCAGGCATCCTCCACTCCCTCATCCGATGCAAGGCGGACAGTTGAAATAACCCGCCAGGCATTTTCGGATGAGGGAGTGGAGGATGCCTGGGAGAGGGTTTTGGGCCTCGTTGTTCAGCCCGGTGTAGAATTTGGAGACGATCAGGTATTCGATTTCAATCCCAAAAGTGCTTTGGAACTGAGTCATGCCCTTGATGACATACCTAATCTTGTTTTTGAGGCACACTCAACCGATTATCAGCTTCCTGCCGCACTTAGGAAGATGTGTGAGATGCATTTTTGCATTCAGAAGGTTGGACCCTGGCTCACCTTCGCGTGGCGGGAGGCACTCTTCGCTCTCGCGTTTATTGAGAATTTCATTGTGGATGATGCGGAGTCTTCCGGGCTGGTATCTGTAATGGAGAATTTCATGCTGGATGAACCTGTTTTCTGGGAAAAGTACTATTCGGGGAGCAAAAAACAGCAGTACGTCAAACGGAAATTCAGCTACTCGGATCGATGCCGGTATTACTGGCCGGAACCTCGTGTGACTGCTGCTGTGGAAACACTTTTTCACAATCTGAGAAAAAACAAAATTCCCTCAACTCTCGTCAGTCAGTATCTGCCGCTTCAGTATCATGCCTGGCGTCGGGGAGAGTTGAATTTGGAGCCCGAAGATATGGCCCAGTTCCATATCCGGGAAGTTCTCAGGATGTACTCATCTGCTTGCCGGATGGAGCATAATGCGAAGGTCNTAACCTGAGACTCAGTGGATAACGATGAGGAGGCAGTTGTGTTAAGAAACATTGATCCGGTGATTTCGCCCGATCTGCTGAATGTTCTCTTTCGCATGGGACATGGTGATGAAATCGTGCTAGCCGACGCGTTTTTCCCCGCAGACAGCTTCGGCAAGCAGGTCGTAAGAGCTGATGGAATTGGAATAGTCCGGCTTCTAGAGGGAATAATGCCCCTCATTACCCTTGATAGTTATGTGAAGAGTCCCCTTTTCATGATGATTCCGGCGCCCGGTGATGATCTTGATATGAATGTGGAAAAGGCATACAGAATGGCAATAGATCGAACATGGCCGGAAACACCACCNGTCGTCAGGGTGGAACGTTTTGCCTTCTATGAACAGGCGAAAAGGGCCTTCGCCATCGTGATGAGCGGTGAAGTACAGAAATATGGCAATATCATTCTCAANAAGGGNGTTATAAACAGGTAGAAAAGGCAGATGAGTTATGTGAAAAATGGCCAATTCGAAGTAGCAAAAGACGGAATTGATCCATCCACCGTACCATTTCNAACAACCCGGAACGGTGTGAAAATACCGGCTATCGGATTGGGAACCTTTGGTTCGGATCGCTACAGCGCGGATGAGATTGCTGATGCTGTTATTGGCGCCGCCGAGGTCGGTTATCGTCATTTCGACTGTGCCTCCGTTTACGGGAATGAAAAGAACATCGGGCAATCCCTGAAGNTGATTATGAACGCAGGGATTTCTCGAAACCAGCTTTTTATCACCTCCAAGCTGTGGAACGACCGGCACGATGATGTGGTGAATGCCTGTAAGGAGTCTCTTATTGACCTTGCACTGGAATACTTGGATCTGTATTTGGTGCACTGGCCCTTTCCGAATTACCATGCGCCTGGATGCGATGGGGATTCTCGTTCCCCCGATGCCAAACCCTATATNCATGAGAATTTCATGAAGACCTGGGCCCAGATGGAGAAATTGGCGGACATGGGACTGGTGAAAGAAATTGGCACCTCGAATATGAGCATCCCAAAGCTGAAGCTCCTTCTTCGGGATGCCCGGATAAAACCCGCGGCGAACGAGATGGAACTGCATCCCCATTTCCAGCAGCAAGAGCTTTTCGATTTTGTGATATCCAACGGTATCGTTCCCATCGGTTTTTCCCCCATTGGATCGCCGTCAAGGCCCGAACGGGATAAAACCAGCAGCGATACAGTGGATATTGAAGATCCTGCNATCACAGGGCCAGCTAAACGTCGTAATGTGCATCCTGCGGTTATCTGCGTGAAGTGGGGGGTGCAGCGTGGTCAGATTCCCATTCCTTTTTCTATTCGGCGCGATGCTTATTTGAGCAATCTCTATGGTGTTGTACACGATCCCCTTGGCGATGCTGAAATGGCGCTGATATCGAAGGCCGATCGAAACTGCCGTCTGATCAAGGGGCAGGTGTTTCTCTGGAAGGAAAATCAATCCTGGGAGGATTTATGGGACATGGATGGGAGCATCAGCGAACCATGAATGAGAGAAACAGAAATAGCACATCATCGTGAGAAACAACAGGATAATTCCATCAGTGCTGCCCATGCGCTGCACCAGACTGCGCAATGGGCTCTCGATACAGGGGGAATTGCCGAGGTGGCAGCCCTGAAGACTTCTTCTCTCTTTTTTTGAGAATCACTCTTGTTACCACATTCACCCTGTCTGCATACTCCTTGAAGATGGTGTTTGTATGATCAATCTTTCAGCAGCCGCTCGGCGAGTCTACCGCATAGATACCTTTAGACAGTCTGCTGACGGTGTAGCCCAACCTCTCTTTGAGTCTATATTGATGCTGATAGCCATACGCTATTTCGCCGTAGGCGACTTCTGGAAAGGCCTGATTAGCGCATCGAATTTCCTCGGTTTTCTCTTGTCAGCTCCCCTCACCGGGATATTGAATCGCAGCGCTGTCCCCCGCTCCAGGGTACTGTCTTTGCTTACTGGAACAGCCACTGTCGCGATGGCGCTGGGAGCCTTTTCAGGCTCAGGTATCGCTTTTTCGATTTCCGTTTCATTAGCGTCAGCGGCGATACATATCAGNCAGCCTTTTTTCACCGATCTCTACAGNGAAAACTATCCCCCCGACCATTTGGCCACCCTGATATCCCTTGGACTGAGGCTCAACCTACTGCTGTCTTTGCTCTGTGGGCTGTTTTATGGCCGCCTTCTTACTGTTGATATCAGCCATTGGCGACTCATCCTGGCCGCCGCNGCGGCTGTGCTGCTGGTTTTTAGCTTTGTTCTTGCTCGTCTGCCTGGGAATCCTCCAATTTCCCGGGATGAAGGATGGCTGCAGGCCATGATGATTCCTTTCCGAAATCTGACTTTTCTCTATGTTCAGTCATCCTGGATGATTATTGGATTCGGAAATCTTTGGATTCAGCCGTTGAAGTCGATTTATCTGGTTGAACAAAAAAGAGGACTGGCCCTCTCCCCAGCGCTTGTGACNATCATCCTGGTAGTCATACCGATCGCGACCCGCCTCCTATTCAATCCCATTTGGGCTCGACTCTATCAGAAGATGAGCTTTCCCGCCCTGCGAATTTCCATCAATCTTTTTTTCATGACTTCCATTCCATTGTTTTTTCTGACAGAAAACCTCTATCTTGTGGCCCTCGCCTCTTTTCTTTTGGGTGTGGGTACATCCGCTTCTCCCTTCATCTGGCAGTTGTGGGTAACGAAGATTTCCCCTCCATCAGAAACCCGGATATATCAATCAGCCCATGCCTTTTTATCAGGGTTTCGCGGTGTTGTGGCGCCTTTCATCGGCTTGGCTGTTCTGCAATCTCTATCGTTTCAGAAGATGAGCTATCTTTCTGGAATCCTCGTCTTCATTGCGACATTGATGATGATTCCTNTGATGAAAAAAGATAGAAAATTCTAACCAATGCTCCATCCCCACTGTTTTCGATAAAAGCNGCCATTGTTGAGGCCAATCACCACAGAAACGCTATAGGTGGCGTTTTTTTTCAAGACTTTACGGGTATTAANCGAAAGCTGTATGATGCGACTATGGGCGGTTTTCCACAACTCTATGATGAGAGTAAGATTAAAACCCTCAGTTCGTTAGAACATATCCGTTTGCGATCCGGTATGTACATCGGTCGTTTGGGTGATGGTTCAAGCCCCCAGGATGGCATGTATGTCCTTATCAAAGAAGTGGTGGATAACGCGATTGATGAGTACATTATGGGCTTTGGGAAGAAAATTGAAATCAAACGCCATGGAAGCACAATCTTTTGTCGTGACTATGGCCGCGGCATTCCCCATGGGAAACTGGTGGAATGCGTAAGCGTTATAAACACCGGCGCGAAGTACAATGATGATGTGTTTCAGTTTTCAGTGGGACTTAACGGGGTGGGCACCAAGGCGGTAAACGCGCTCTCCAGTCATTTTCTCATTCGTTCCCACAGAGAGGGAACTTATCGCGAAGCCGGATTTTCAAGAGGTGTTTTGGTTAAAGAAAGAAAAGGGGAGAGCAAGGACTGTGCCGATGGCTGCTATATTGAGTTTACTCCTGATACCGATATNTTTCACGAGTTTAGCTTCGANGATGAATTCATCAACAAACGCATGTGGATCTATGCCTGTCTGCATCGAAAACTTCGACTCTATTACAATGGCGCGAAATTCGAATCGAAGAGGGGCCTTCATGATCTGTTAGAGGGAGAGGTGGGAAAGGATACGGCATACCCGATTGTTCATTATGCCACTGAAAAATTCGAAATGGCATTTACACATACCAGTGCCTATGGCGAAACACATTTTTCTTTTGTCAATGGTCAGTTTACATCGGATGGCGGAACCCACCTGAGCGCTTTCCGTGAGGGTATGCTCAAAGGGGTGAATGATTTTACCAAGAAAAACTATTCGGGTACTGATGTCCGTGAGGGAGTAGTCGGCGCTATTGCCGTGAAGGTGAAAGACCCCGTCTTCGAAAGTCAAACAAAGAACAAACTGGGGAATACCGAGATTAGGATGTGGATTATCAATGAGGTAAAAGCGGCAGTCGTTGACTATCTTCACAAAAATCCTCAATCCGCCAGAACTCTTGAAAACAAGATTCTTTATAACGAAAAACTTCGGAAGGAACTTACAGCCGTAAAAAGGGAAGCCCGGGCCGCCGCGAAAAAAATCTCACTGAATATCCCCAAGCTTAAGGATTGCAAATACCATCGGGGAGAGAAGCGCGGTGAGATGTCTACCATTTTCATAACCGAGGGGCAATCGGCCACCGGTTCCATGGTGAACTGCCGGGATGTCNACACTCAGGCCATCTATTCCCTTCGTGGCAAACCTTGGAACAGCTATGGGAAGACGCGTGCGGCAATCTACCGAAACGAAGAGCTTTTCAATCTGATGGTGGCCCTTGGTATTGAGAACGATATCGACGAATTGCGGTATGAGCGCATTGTGCTCGCGACCGATGCCGATACCGACGGGTTTCACATACGGAATCTCATTCTCACGTTTTTCCTCAATTATTTTGAAGAGCTTGTTGTCGGTGGACATATTCACATATTGGAGACTCCTCTTTTCCGGGTGCGTAATAAAAAAGAAACCCGCTATTGCTATACCGAGCGGGAACGGGATCAGGCCATGGACGCCATTCGGGGTTCGGAGGTTACCAGATTCAAGGGCCTGGGAGAGATTAGCCCGAGGGAATTCGGGCAATTCATTGGCGACGATATGCGCATCATCCCTGTGGGTATCAATTCCATGAAGTCCGTACCGGAAATCTTGGCGTTTTANATGGGAAAAAACACTCCACAGAGACGCGAGTACATCATGGAGCACCTCATCTGAATGGCCTATATCCGTAAGCTCTTCAACGAGAACTTTCTGGAATATGCCTCCTATGTTATCAAGGAAAGGGCCATCCCCGCGTTGAACGACGGCCTTAAACCAGTACAGCGGCGTATACTCCAATCCCTCTATGACATTGATGACGGCAAATTCCACAAAGTGGCTAACGTCGTTGGTCATGCTATGCAATATCATCCCCACGGCGACGCATCCATCTATGAAGCATTGGTAAACCTCGCTCATAAGAAACTCTTCATTGATACGCAGGGGAATTTTGGCAACACCCTCACTGGCGATCCGGCGTCCGCGGCCCGGTACATCGAATGCCGCCTTCTACCCATGGCCCATGAAGTTCTTTTCGGGCCGGAAATCACCGAATTTANCGATTCCTATGACAGCCGGCGCAAGGAACCTGTCACCCTGCCGGCCAAAATACCTCTTCCGCTCATACTGGGCGCGGAAGGTATTGCCGTGGGCATGTCCACGAGAATACTTCCCCATAATTTNGTTGAGGTGCTGGAGGCCGAACAGGCCTGTCTCAGGGGAGAGAGCTTTGAACTCTATCCGGATACACCTTCTGGCGGCATCATTGATGTTTCAAACTATGATGGGGGCAACGGGAAAATTCTGAGCCGGGCGCGATTGGATGTTANGGACCCTAAACGGATTGTTGTACGAGAACTCCCTTATGGGGTTACCACTGAAAATCTCATCGCTTCCATCGAAGCCGCGGCGCGCAGCAATAAAATCAAGATTGGGGCCATCAATGATTTCACCACGGAGAATGTGGAAATCGAGATAAGGCTTCCTCGGGGAGTTCATGCCAGAGAGATTCTGGACGCTCTTCACGCGTTTACCGACTGCGAGGTGAGCATCGCTGTTGCCATGCTCCTTATCAAGGACGACAAACCCTCATTGATGTCCGTAAGTGAAANTATTCGCTATCAATCCGATCNTTTGTTAGAGATTCTCAGAAAAGAGCTGCTACTGGAGAAAGAACNACTTCTTGATAAGATTCATGCCCGAACACTCGAAAGGATTTTCATTGTCGAAAAGATTTATAAGAGGATTGAGTCCTCCGAAACCCTCGATCGAATTTTTCAGACTGTCCTTGAAGGATTTAAACCTTTTCAGGGAGAAATACAAAGAGAATTAACAGCCGATGATGTCGAAGAATTGCTGAAGATACCTATTCGTCGCATCAGCCAGTTCGATGTCGATCGCATGAAGGATGAAATCCGGCGATTTCAAAAGCGACTGGATGAACTGACGCATAGCTTAAAGCATCTTGTGGATTACGCCTTGGGATATCTCGATACCATCTTGAAAAAATATCGAAGCNCATATCCCCGCTGCAGTGAAATCGTGCGTATGAGCAAAGTGGACATTCGGGATGCCGCCCAGAAAAACCTCAAGGTCAAATACAATCCTANTACCGGCTACCTTGGGTATGAAATTGTCGGCGGTCGGGTGCTCTTCGACGCGTCAGTGTACGATCGGATTCTCTACATTAAGAGGGATGGCAGCTACCTTGTATGCGATGTACCTGATAAGCTTTTTGTCGGCAAACATCTGCNTTACGCCGGTTTGGCTGATAGGGAAACCTGTGATAACACTGTTTTTTCTCTGATTTACAGGAATAAGGAAAACGGCTATCCATATATCAAGAGGTGCCGGATTACCCAGTACATCCTTAATCGTTGTTATTCTCTATTACGGGATGAAGATGAACTCGTACGTCTTACAACCAAAGAAGATGTCGCGGCAGTGGTGGATTTCAAGCATAGAAGCCTCATTCCGGGCGCCGATGAGTTTGCTGTGACCGGCTACCTTATCAAGGGTGTGAAAGCCAGGGGCGTGCGGATTAAGCCCAAGCTGTTCACTTCCGCGCGCTTCATCAGCTTGAAAACCCTTGAGAAGAAAGAGGAGAACTAGCTTCCCATTCTCAGTCCGCGCGTAGCTCCAGCGCGAAGATTGCAAAAGCCCACCAAACACGTAAACGGCATCCGTATGAGATTTTCAGCCTGCCCTACTTGGACATTATACACTCACTTGATCGNGGATGTCAAGAATATANGGATTGAATTTCCTTGGCGTACAGTTTGTCGATAACNTGGCGCTTTACCTCCTGTTTGCCGGATAGCTCCCTGCCTAATTCAAATNCCTCGGGCAGCACGGTGAAATTCACAATCCTCTCNAAGAGCTTGAATCCAGTTGACTTGTTAATGATACTGCTGATCTCCGATGCGATGAGATTATGCGCCTGTGCTCCGCTGAAGAGTTCGGCATCTTCGGTGTAACTGAGGTTGTTCTGATGGGCCCAGCTGCGTAGATTGTCCTGATCTACCTGAATGAGGGCGCCGAGGTATTCCCTGTCCTGCCCAACCACGACGGCCAGCGAGATATATGGGCTGAGCTTNAGTTTCTCTTCAATGGGCGCAGGCTCAACATTTTCGCCCCCAAGAAGTACAATCGTGTCCTTAGCGCGGCCGACTATCTTGAACTCGCGATCGTAGGTCATCATGGAAAGATCGCCCGTGTTCAAAAAACCCTCTTCATCGATCACCTGTGCAGTGAGTTCTGGTTTTCTGTAGTATCCCTTCATTANTTGCGGCCCTCTCGCGTAGAGCACGCCGACTTCTCCGGGCCCCAGCTCTCTAGCATCCTCGCTGAGGATTTTGAGTTCGGTGCCTGTGAAAGCCGGGCCGATGGTGCCTGGTACAGGCCTGTTCTGGGGTCTCAGTGAGAGCACGGGAGCTGATTCGGTGAGTCCATAACCCTCCAACAAGAGAATGCCCGCTGCCTGAAAGAAGCGATCCACATGGGCTGGCAGCCCCGCACCCCCGGAAATACCCGCGACGAAATGGCCACCCAGTTTGGTTTTGATTGCCTTAAATACCAAAACGCTGCCAAGGGCCTTGAGGGGCCAGAGCAGTATGTATGGAATGATACCGACAAGGGCGTCCAATAGTCTGCTTCGCTTCCGATATCGGGCGACACGCCCCTTTACCATTTGCATAGAGCTTCCCCAGGCAGCACCCACCGCAACGAAAAAAAGAAAAAGGGCCTTCTTAATCCCCCCTTCCGCTTTCACTTTGCGGTATATACTGTCTCTAACCGATTCCCAAATTCGGGGCACCGAAGCCATCCATGTGGGCTTTACAAGCTGCATGTCCGCCAGCAATACCGATCCAATTGGTTTTGAATAGCACAGAGTACTGGCAGTACCCAGAGCGACGTACTGCATCAGTCGCTCGAAAGAATGCCAAACGGGCAGAACACTGAGCCATCGGTCTTCTGGTCCTACCGAAATAAAATCCGGTACATGTCCCACCTGATGGAGAAAGTTCCGGTGAGTCAGCATCACACCCTTGGGTTCTCCTGTCGTACCTGAGGTATAGATGATTGTTACTGTGTCATCCGGATTGCCCCTGTCTATCTCTTCGTCGATGAGCTTCAGATCGGCATCCCTTCCGCTTTCGAGAATGGATTGATAGCTGTGAATCTCGAATGGGCCTGTCTCCACTCCCGTCATATCGGAGTCGAAAATGATGAGTTTTTTNAGAGATTTGAGCTTNTTGGCAACGGATACCACCTTTGCCAGCTGTGCGGCATTTTCCAATATCGCCAGGGTACATTGGGAAAAGTCGAGTATGTAGAGNATTTCCTCCNCGGTGGCATCACAACCCCGAGGAACATCAGCGGCGCCGAGAGACTGTATGGCCAAGTCGGCAACGAGCCACTCTTGGCGATTGTCAGCGATCAAGCCAACGCGGTCCTGGCGTTTCACACCGAGAGTTTTCAGTCCTGAGGAGAACTGTTTCACCTGGGTGTTGAGTTCGGCGAAAATCGTGGTTTGAAATGTCGCGGTGGCGTCTTTATGCATCTGAGCNGGTAGGGTTGGATAGTCGGATGTGATTTTTCGCAGCAGCTTTGGTATTGTGGATTCCATAGAATTCATCTCCTTAAAGGCGATTCGCATTCCTGATAAGATGTTATGCCAAGTTTTAAGGGATATTGCAACAGAAATAAGGTGATTGGTCTTCTTTTACGTTATGAGAGCTTCGATGTACTATAGAAATATGAATGAGTCTCGCGTATCCGGAACACAGGGTAAGAAATTGCGTCAATCCCATGANGAAGCACTNNAATTTCGCAGACCCGAGATAGTGGGCATACTCAATTGTACACCTGACTCCTTTTATGCGCCGAGTCGTCAGTTTAATGCTGCCGACGCGATGAAAACCGCCATAGCTATGATACGGAAAGGCGCTGACATTATTGATGTNGGAGGAGAATCCACTCGTCCGGGCTCGTCCGCTGTGGATGAACAGCAGCAGTTAGACCGAGTAATTCCGGTTATTAAGGATATCAGGAGTGTCTCTGATATTCCCATCTCCATCGATACGCGGAGTGCCCGGGTTGCCGAGGCTGCCTTAGATGCCGGGGCGGATATCATTAATGATATCTCAGCCTTTTCCGCTGATCCNAACATGGCAAGGCTGGCGGCTGAACGCCAGGTTCAAGTCGTTATAATGCATATGCGGGGAACGCCAGCTCATATGCAGGACAACCCGTATTATCAAAATCCGGTAAACGAAATTCGAGAATATCTTCTTGAAGCGGCTGAGGCTGCCATAAAATTCGGTGTACGCAAAGAAAATATCATACTCGACCCGGGTATAGGNTTTGGAAAACGCTTCGACGACAATATGATTCTTTTGTCTTGCTTGAGAGAGTGGCGTATTGAAGGTTTTTCTGTTCTTGTGGGTCTGAGCAGGAAATCATTTCTGGGGAAGATAATCGATGACGATGATCGTCTCGCGGTGAACCACTACGAGAGACATGTTTCTCAACCACGGTACGCATCGGGCGCCGGCCTGAAGTCAGCGCCTAGCCAACCTGAAGACCGATTAATAGCAACAGTGGCAGCTCATGCCTGGTGTCTTTTACAAGGAGTTGATTTCCTGCGAGCGCATGATATCCGGGAGCTTCGGCAGCTCATTGCGGTTTGGGAGGCGCTCTCATGGACTTCATGACCAATTTCCCAGTATTCAATGATTTCATCCTCCCGGCACTGGATATCACGCTGTTGGCCTACATGCTCTTCCAGGTGTACAAGCTCTTGGAAGAAACTCGCGCAGTTCAGTTACTCCGGGGCACAGTTTATCTCGCGCTCGTGTACGCCGTTGCGTGGCTGCTCAGACTATCCACTCTTCTTTGGATATTGGAGAAGATAACCCCCGGGTTGTTCATCGGCGTGGCCATCGTTTTTCAGCCGGAGCTTCGGAATATCTTTGCCCATATCGGCCAAAGAGAACTCTTTCGAGGAAAACCGCGACAAAAACCCTTTCAAGTAGAAGCGGCGCTCAATGCNGCCGAGGTATTAGCGAGCCGTCAACGGGGAGCCTTGGTTGTTTTTGCCCGCAAAACTGGTTTGAAAAACATCGTTGATACCGGAACNCCGGTAAATGCCGAGCTCTCATCCGCCCTCATTCTCACTATTTTCGGATACGATGGACCCCTTCATGATGGGGCCGTGGTAGTGCACAATGGGCGTCTTCTTGCTGCCGGTTGCTTCCTTCCGCTTTCAAAGCAGTCCGACATAAGGCGGAGTTTCGGCACCAGACACCGGGCGGCTCTGGGTTTGGCTGAGGAAACTGACGCCATCACTCTGGCAGTATCGGAGGAAACGGGCGCGTTGTCTTTGGCCTATGACGCGAGCATCTTCTACGATTTGGACCATGAAGAGATTAGACGGCGACTTCATGAGCTGTTACGGCTGGGCTCTGCTGATTCATTGGAAAGGGTAGTCATGTGAGAAATCGGCTTGGTCTCACCAGAATTTTCGACCAATGGCCCATCAAGATAATCTGTNTAGCCCTCGCCATTGTTCTCTACATTCTCTTCAGGGTTAATACAGTCACCGAGAAGCAGCTTATCATTCCCTTGAATGTACTCACATCCGAAGGATTTGTTGTGAGTTCTGAGTATCCGGGCAGAATCAATGTCACCATTCGCGGTGATGAGGATGAGATTAAGGACATTATTTCCGATGATGTACAGGCCTTTGCGGATTTATCGATGTTTGGCGAAGTTGGTGAATATCGGATTCCGATTGAGCTTCGAAAGAAAGGCTCAGCCCTGCGNCCCGAAGCCTTGGAACTTCGACCACGCCCCCGGGAGATAGTTCTCTCTCAGGAGCGTCGCACTGTCCGAAGTCTCATTATTCAGCCCGAACTCTCAGGTTTCCCCGCATTGGGGCATGAACTCACCCAGTACTTTATTTCGCCATCCTCGGTTACCACCGTGGGACCTGAGAGTCAGATGGCCGATCTTAAGGAACTCAAAACAGAGCTGATCGACCTCTCGGGNCGACGGAACGATTTTACGGTGACCACACGGATTGTCCGTCCCTCCTCCCAGATCGATATCCCCGGCGGGCAGATCGTTGAATTTCGGGGAGTTATCGACGAAGCCGTCATTATACGTAACATCGTTGACAGGGAAATTGTGGTTTTTGATCTCGATGATGATTTTCGNATTGAGGGTGATTTACCCCGGGTGAGCCTAACAGTACAGGGAAGTCAACTTGATGTGGAGGGAGTAAAGCCTCAGGATATGACCTTCTACGTGGATGGTTCCGCTGTGCGGCGTCCTGGCGCCTATGTTCTACCCCTGAACATGGACATCCCCACCGGACTAGCCGTTCTTCAGCTACAACCGAGGGAAGTGAGCATACTGGTTGTTCAAAACGATACGGNGCAGCCATGATTATCGGGATGGGTATCGATTTTGTTTCTGTTTCCAGAATCACACACTGGCTCCAGAATGAGGCTCTTTGTCAACGGTTCTTTCATCCTGAGGAGCTTCGCTATATCCACTCTAGCGGAGTCCAGGCAGCCCGGTCTCTGGCAGCTAGGTTTGCGGCCAAGGAGGCATTTGTGAAAGCTCTGGGTTCCGGTTTCGCGGGGCTATTCCTGAAAGATATCCGGGTGAAGAATGAACAATCCGGGCGACCCCAGCTCATACTNGAGGGCAGTGCCTTCGATGCCATGATTGGCATCGGAGCCCGATGGGTTCATATGTCGCTCACTCATGAAGGAGATTTGGCAGCCGCACAGGTCATACTGGAGGGATAAAAACGAAAATGGCTGAAGGCAGAATTACCTATAGGGCGAAAAAAGAGATAGTATGTCCAGTCTGTGATAACCGCTTTAGTCGCGAGGAACTCCTGATTGGGGGGGGACGAATGAACGCCGGTGAGCTCACTGACGAACTCCACCGTGTGTATCTGCCCACTAAGAAATATGGTGATGTCCATCCCTTGATTTATCCGGTTACGGTGTGTCCGAGGTGCTGGTATGCTGCGTATCCGCGACATTTTGAGGAGTTGGAGAGCCAGGGATTTGAAAAGATTCGGGGCGATGTACAAGGGAGAAAGAACATTCTGAAGCCCATATTCCCCGATCTGGATTTCGATGCGGAGAGGGGTTTAGCGGAAGGCATTGCATCGTATATGCTTGCCGCTTTTTGCTACGAGCATCGGATTCCAAAGAATTCACCAACGTTTTACCGGGGTTTGTCNTTCCTCCGGGCCGGATGGCTGGCAAAAAACCTTCACAAGCAGCAATCGGAGGATAATTTTGATTATCTAGCGGAAATTCTCTTGCGCAAGGCCTCTTTCTTCTATTCTGAAATTCTTCACACTGTGGGTAAGGACAACGAAAGAATTGAAGATATTCCCAATCATGGGCCCGATCAGGATAATAACTATGGATTTGATGGCGTTCTTTATCTTATTGGGGTGCTCGTGCTCAAGTATGGTTCGCGCGATGATGTTCAGTATCGCAGGTCAGCTCTAAAGGCCGCTCGGGCGGCTGTGTCGAGAATNGTGGGAATGGGTCAATCCACAAAATCCAAACCNTCGGCTCTCTTAGATCTTGGCCGCGCGTTGCANAAAGCCATCAAAAAGGAGCTGAATGAGGATTCCGACGATGCGTAACATCAGGCTNCTTGTTTCCTATGATGGTACCGAATTCAGTGGCTGGCAGCTACAGAGCAACACACGGAGTGTTCAGGGAGTTCTGGAAGATGCCGTTTCGAGTCTTGTTGATGAACCGGTGAGAATTATCGGAGCCGGNCGCACCGATTCGGGTGTTCATGCTACCGGTCAGGTATGCAATTTCTACACGTCCAATACGGGAATACCCGATGAAAGATACGCTGAGGCCCTCAATACCCGATTACCGCCGGATTTGCGCGTACTCTCGAGTCATGGCGTACCTGATGTTTTTCACTCACGGCGCGACGCCTGTTTCAGGGAGTATGAATATCGCTTTACAAGTGGTCCTACAGGTTTCGCGCACCTCGAACGTTTCACCTGGCGGGTAAAACGCATGCCATCGCTCAGTGCTTTGAATGATATTGCCAGGGAAATCTGCGGTACACATGATTTCACTACTTTTGCGGCGGCGGGAGATACGACTAAAACACGCGTTAGGCGTATAAACCACGCGGTATTTCTTTCCAATGGGCCATGTATTCAATTTCGAATTAATGGAAATGCTTTTCTATGGCGCATGGTTCGCTCGCTCTTGGGCACGATGATCCATCTCGCTCTTCGGGGTGGGGGGGCAGCGGAAATGCGGGCCATATTGGAAAAGAGGGATAGANCATTGGCAGGGCCGACGGCGCCGCCGCGAGGCTTGTTTTTCACCAGGGTGGGATATGAAGAGGAGTGAAGTATTGACAGAATACACGCGCATCCTCAACGATTTTCACAATCTGCTACACGGCGGATACCGACATCATCAGGGTGAGGAGATTGGCGAATACAAAGCCCAACAGGACAACGCTGATCCTATGTCAGCTTTGAAGGATGAGCTGAGCAACAACACAAATCGCGTCGTATCACATGAAAGGAGCAGCCCGAGCAGCNACGATTTGGATACCCTGCCGCGAATCTCAAACGAAATTGCCGGGTGTCANCAATGCAACTTATATTTGACACGGGATCAAACCGTACCCGGTGTGGGAGTTCAGCGCGCCACACTCATGGTTGTGACCGATTCTCCAGTCGATAGCGCCCGCGCGGAATCGAGTCCTCTGGCCCAGTATGAACAGGAATACCTCGATAAATGGCTCAGCGCCCTGGAATTGGATATTCATAACGATGTATTTATCACACCGGCTGTCAAATGTCGTACTCCCGGCGCTCGGCCACCACATCAGGCGGAATTAGTCTCCTGCTCGTTNTATCTGAGAAGACAGTTTAAGAGTGTGAGGCCCCAGGCCATCTTGGCGCTCGGCGCGACAGCCACCGCAGCTCTCACTGGAAACTCTGCCGATTTTCCCTCCCTCGTAGGGCAGGATTGGACTTGGGGATCGATACCCGCGNTGGTTCTCTGGAGTCCAGCTGAAGTTTTGGCCCACCCCGGCCGACTCCGTGCTCCGGTGTGGAAAGCTCTTCAGCGGCTGAAGAAGGCCTGGGATGCCATACCTGGAAATCGCCTTTAATCTCCCCCCTAGAAACACCTACACTTATCAATGTGAAAAGACTGTTCCCCTAGGATGCCGCGTGAAAACCATACTCGGTTATCGGAAACTCACCGGTTGGGTTGTTGGTTATCCGGAACATGCGCCGGAGGGACTAGCAAGCATACGAGGCATCGAGAGTCGGGTGGATGAGCAACCCCTCTTCAATCAGAGTCAGCTCACTGTGGCCCGTTGGATGTCCGATCTTTGTATGTGCTCCCTCGGAGAAGCTCTCTCTGCCATGCTCCCCGGCGCTAAACGGGAGAGTCGAGAACTGCCAGTGATAGATGAGATGATGCCACCGGACATGTGGATACACTCACCGCGAACCAGCAATCAGCTATCGACAGCATCGACACGCAAGCCGCTGGCTGGTTCTATCTTTTCGGCAGCGCCGGCTCGGGAAAAACCGAAGTATATCTCCGGATCGCCGAGAAAGTCCTGGCGAGAGGGGGTGGAGTAATCTATCTGGTTCCGGAAATTGCCTTGAGTCATCAGCTCATCAAGGGATTGCAGAAACGATTCTCAGGTAGAGTGGCCGTTATTCATTCACATCTCACATCTACCCGGCGCCTCTGCGAGTGGCGACGCATCCAAGCCGGCGAGGCCAATTTCGTACTGGGTGCTCGGAGCGCGGTCTTCGCTCCCTTGAACAACTTGGGTCTCATCATCATTGATGAAGAACATGAGGGGTCCTACAAATCCGCTTTCACCCCCCGCTATCACGCCCGGCAGATAGCCATGAAGCGGTGTAAAATATCGAGCGCCAAGCTACTTATGGGAAGCGCGACACCATCATTAGAGGCCTGGTTCTTACTCAATTCAGGCCAGCTTCAGCGTCTGAGTCTTCAAGGACGACCCGCAGGAGGCGCGCAACCGCATATACGTGTTGTCGACCTCCGTAAGGAAAAAGGCTTGTTTTCCACGGTACTGATGCGCACCATGTCCCGGGTTCTGGGAGAAAACCGACAAGTGCTTCTGTTTCTCAACCGCCGTGGCTTCTCTTATCAATACTCCTGTCATAGCTGCGGTAAACAGATATACTGCCAGCGTTGCAGCGTTCCACTCACCTACCACAAAGCCTCCAATGTGATGAAATGTCATTATTGTGGTTTTCGCTTGAGCCCCCCCCCATTCCTGCCCGGAATGTAGCTCATTGGATATGAAGGCTGCAGGATTTGGCACGGAAAAAATTGAGCAGGAGATTTTTAGGCTGTTTCCAGAAAAACGTGTTGTGCGACTGGATACAGATACCGCTCGTCGTAAGGGTGTACTTCAGAACACACTTCGAGAATTCCAGGATGGAGCAATTGACATACTCTTGGGAACTCAGATGGTGGCCAAAGGGCTCAATGCGCCCGGAGTTAAACTGGCAGCGGTTCTATTAGCGGATAATTCGTTGAATCTCCCTGATTTTCGATCTGCCGAACGCACCTTTGCCCAGATCGTACAGGTAGCGGGCCGAGCCGGGCGCTTTCTACCNGATGGGGAAGTTATTGTTCAAACCTTTCGCCCCAATGCCGCCCCCATCCGACTCGCCGCGGAAAACCGTATACCCGAATTTTATGAGTATGAGATTGCACAGCGACGCATGCTGAGCTTTCCTCCCTTTACTCGCCTTTTCCGGATAGTGTTCAAGGGCGTCGATGAGTCGCGAGTATGCCAGGTTGCCGATACACTCGCTGCCTCATTGAGTGACAAGCGCGGATTGTGGGATGTAATGGGNCCGGCCGAATGTCCCATTGGCCGCATAGCCGGGCAGTATCGCAGACATTGCATACTCAGAACCACTCATTTCGATAGGACTCATGCCGCCTTGGCATCTGCCATGAGCACGCTGAAAATNCCTCATGGTGTGAGATTCGAAATCGATATCGATCCTGTTATCCTTATCTAGCANTCGCCTAGTNCTTTTTCCATGCTTATGCTACAGTGACGCGATTCAATATCTCAACAACAGGCGGAAGGCATGAGCGAGAAGCTGCGGGANCTCACTGAACANCTCTACAATGATGGAGTCCAAAGGGCAAGAAGCGAAGCGGCACGCATCCTTGAAGATGCCAAGAAGCATGCCGCCGAACTCATCGCCAAGGCCGAAGCGGATGCCCAAGCGATTATTGGGGAAGGAGAAAAAGAGGCTGAGGCTCTTAAATCCCGAGTGGAAGGGGAGTTGGCCCTTGCGGCCCGACAGGCGGAGACAACACTCAAACAGCAGCTTGTATCGCTTCTCGCGGACGATATTCTCTCACAGGGCGTCAGCGATGCCCTCGCAGACACGCAGTTGATGTCCCAGCTCATTGTTACGGCTACCGACGCCTGGGCAAAGAATGGGGAACTTCAGGATGTCTCATTGGTGNTCAGCGAAAACGATCACATTGGCGAAGCGCTCAACTCGGCGTTGAAAGGTCATCTTGATAGGGGTTTACAGATAAGGTTTTCCGGTAAAATGAAGGATGGATTTAAGCTTGAATCAACACATGGAGCGTATACTATNTCGTTTACCGGAGACGATTTTCAACAGTATTTTCGCTCCTTCCTTAAGAAGAATATCCGAGACATACTGTTTGGGGTGCCATAATCCTTGTCCCCATACTACTACCTGATTTCCAGTCTGCCCGAACTTGTCCGCGATGATGCTTTCAGCGCTCATCCCTACCCAGTATTCGACGATTTTGTTCGGGAAGAGCTGGATGAGAAGGATTATACCGACATGAAACGGTGTTTTCTCTTGAATGACATCTCCAATATTGCCGACTCTCTGGAAGCTGGTGGCGGAAATAGCCAAAGCGATGATGATTTGGATGATATGGTGAACCTGAAGACACCCTCCTTCCTGGACATGGCTGATCTGAAACAGGGGCTGGAAGACCCNGATACTCTTTTTAGTTTTTTTGCTGATGCCATTTTCGACTGGAGAGCTGAGCAGCGGCAATTCCCGCATAAGACGGTCCATTGGGAGCTGTTCTACAGATCTCTTGTCGCGCTGACTACAGGCGAATCGAAGGAGTCTCGCCAATTCATCGGATTTCCCCTGGATTATCTTGTCTTTGAGGNCCGGTTGAGGAATCTCACAACGGCCCTCGCATATCGCAAAACTTCACGCTCCTACGAGGGGGAAATCGTTGTTTTTGATGATTTCTCACAAATGCTTGCTGAATCGAGTACCCCCGATTTCGGCCTTTCCCGGGAATTTGGTGTTATGGAAACGTTGATTGAGGTACTTTCCAAAGAGGATGTCTTAGTAGCGGAAAAACAGGTTACAGCGGTCAGGTGGAATTGGCTGGATGAAGTAGTGGGATATCGACTTTTCTCCCTGGATGCTGTTTTTGCCTATGCTCTGAAAATTGCCGATGTTCAGCGCTGGCTCATTTTAAAACCTGAGGAAGGACGCCGTTCTCTTGACAGTTTGCTCAAGCGCCTTCAGATGAATATCAAATCGATTACCCAGAAGGAGTACTCATAGATGACCACTGGTGCCGTCATCGGCGTGACAGCCAACTTGATTATTGTTGAGACTAACGGACCGGTTAGNCAGAACGAGATTGCCTATGTCCACAATGGCGAGGAGCGCTTGATGTCCGAGGTGATACGCATCAGCGGAAAAACAGCCTTTATCCAATGCTTCGAAAGTACTCGAGGGGTCAAAACTGGCATGGATGTTGAATTTACCGGCGCTATGCTGGAAGTTGAACTGGGGCCGGGACTTCTTTCCCAAAACTACGATGGACTGCAGAANGACCTCGATCGAAAATCCGGGCTGTTTCTCCGACGTGGTGAGTACACAGCGGCTTTAGATACCGAGCTGAAATANTCTTTTACAGCTCTGTGCTCCCCCGGCGATGTGGTGACACCAGGTTTTTGGTTNGGCGAAGTCACGGAGAACTGGGTAAGTCATAAAATCATGGCCCCCTTCAACCTCAGCGCGGAGTGGAAGATNCACAGNATTGAACCTGATGGCGAATATACCATCAATGACGTTATCGCCGTTATCAGTGACGCTCANGGGGTACATCAGGAACTCACGATGGTACAGAGATGGCCGGTTAAGATTCCGATACGAGCTTACCGGGAGAAGCCCAGGCCATTTCGTTTGATGGAAACCGGTTATCGCATCATTGACACTTTCAATCCTCTGGCTGAGGGGGGAACAGGTTTCATTCCCGGGCCTTTCGGGAGTGGGAAGACGGTTGTCCAGCATACAATTAGCAAGAATGCCTCGGCGGATATCATCATTGTCGCGGCCTGTGGTGAGCGTGCCAACGAGGTGGTTGAAATCTTCACCGATTTTCCCGAGCTCATCGATCCGAGAACAGGCCGCAAGCTCTATGAACGCACCACCATCATCTGCAACACATCGAATATGCCGGTGGCGGCACGGGAAGCCTCGGTGTATACGGCCATGACCATCGGTGAGTACTATCGGCAGATGGGTCTCAGCGTACTTCTTTTGGCNGACTCCACCTCTCGGTGGGCTCAGGCACTCCGTGAGATGTCCAATCGACTAGAAGAACTTCCGGGGCCTGATGCCTTTCCAATGGATCTTTCGGCCATCATTGCCAACTTCTACGCCCGTGCCGGTGTTGTCTATCTGCACAACGGCCAGAGTGGCGCCATTACCTTCCTGGGAACTGTATCACCCGCCGGCGGAAATCTGAAAGAACCGGTGACTGAATCAACCAAGAAAGCCGCTCAATGCTTCTATGCGCTTTCCCAGAAACGAGCCGATTCCAAGCGCTATCCGGCCATTGATCCCCATGAAAGCTATTCAAAATATCTAGAAAGCCCGGAAATCCGCCGCTATCTCAGCTTTCGATCGGGTGAGAATTGGGTTAGAGATGTTCTGGCGCTGAAAAACCGTACGCTTCGTGGAAAGGAGGCGCAAGATCAGATATCCATTCTCGGCGATGATGGGGTTCCAATAGAGTACCATGTCGATTTCTGGAAAAGTGAGGTAATAGACTTTGCNTTAATGCANCAGGACGCGTTCGACCCGATCGATAGATTTGCCTCGGTGGAAAGGCAGGAGTATGGGCTGAAGGTGGTAAAGGAAATNTGCGATAAAAACTACGCATTTGATTCATTTGAAAGTGTCGCGCCATTTTTTAAAAAACTCATTAACTCTCTTAAACAGATGAATTTCTGTGTGTTTGATTCCAAGGAGTTCAAGCAATTTGAGCTTGAATTAAGGGACGCTATCGCGGAGAAAACCGAAGGAGAAGTGGCCTAATGCGCAGCAGTGCTTTTCAGAAAATTCATACCAAAATCGACCGCATCACCAAAGCGACCGTNACTCTCAAGGCCGAAGGAGTAGCGAATGAGGAGATGGCCTTTGTTGAGGATCGCATGGCTCAGGTGGTAAAGATTGACAAAGATGATATCACANTCCAGGTGTTTATTGGCACCGAGGGTATTTCTACGGACGCCCGCGTGGTGTTTCTTGGCAAGCCTCCCACGTTGAAGGTTTCCGGGGATTTGGCGGGACGGTTCCTTGACGCTTACGGTCGGCCCATTGATGGGGGTCCGGATCTGGAGGGAGAGGAAAGGGAAATCGGCGGCCCTTCGGTAAATCCAGTACGACGCAAACAACCGAATCAGCTCATCGCGACTGGCATTGCCGGAATTGATTTGAATAACACCCTGGTCACCGGTCAGAAGATTCCTTTTTTTGCCGANCCGGATCAGCCGTACAACGAGGTGATGGCCAATGTGGCGCTCAAGGGCGAGGCCGACAAAATCATTCTCGGGGGCATGGGNCTTTCCAACGACGATTATCTGTATTTTAAGGCCCTCTTCGAGAATGCNGGCGCCCACGGCAAGATTATCAGTTTTATCAACACAACAGAAGATCCGCCGGTGGAGCGTCTCCTCGTTCCCGATATGGCCCTGTGTGCCGCCGAGTATTTCGCCATCGACAGAAATGAGAAGGTTTTGGTACTGCTCACCGACATGACCCTCTATGCCGATGCCCTGGCTATCGTATCAAACAAAATGGATCAGATTCCCTCCAAGGATTCCATGCCCGGTTCCCTTTATTCAGATTTAGCCAAACTCTATGAAAAGGCCGCACTGTTTCCAGAAGGCGGGTCGATCACCATTATCGCGGTTACCACCTTATCAGGCGGCGACATCACCCATGCTGTTCCTGATAATACCGGTTACATCACCGAGGGCCAGCTCTTTTTGCGTACCGACACCGATATCGGCAAGGTAATNGTCGATCCTTTCCGCTCACTCTCNCGGCTCAAACAACTGGTAATCGGCAAGCGAACCCGGGAAGACCACGGACAGTTGATGAACGCCGCCATACGACTCTTCGCCGATGCCGCCGAGGCTAAAACCAAGCGGGATAATGGTTTTGACTTATCCGAATATGATGAGCGCACCATTGCCTTTGGCAAGGAGTACTCCCGTTCACTCTTAGCCATCGACGTTGAATTAGACAACGAGGCCATGCTCGATACTACCTGGAGGCTGTTAGAGACATTTTTCACTCTCGAAGAAGTGGGCATCAAGAAAGCCATTTCTGACAAGTTTTGGAAGGGCAGGGAAGAGGGAGGCTAGGGATTGGCGCTTAAGTTTCAATACAACAAGGTTTCNATGCAAGCCCTTCAGAAAGATCTGAATATACGCCTCGCGGCTCTTCCTACCTTGAAAAGCAAGGAAGCCTATTTACGTATTACCATCAAAAAAGAGAAGCATCGCCTTGACGATATGGTATCGGCCCTCGAAGCCCGAAGAGCGGCGCTGGGTGAATCGGTTCGACTGTTCGGTGAATTTCCATCAGAGACACTGAGCGTTCGCGATGTGGAATTCGGTTCGAACAATATTGCCGGTATTACCATCCCCTTTCTCGGCGGTATCGATTTCTCCGAATCGACCAGCTTGGCCGTTTCCGATCCTACCTGGATGCCATGGGGCTGGGATACACTGAAGGGTTTGGTGCGTTCGCAAACTGAAATCGAGGTTGTTCAGCGGCGCATCGCCTTGCTGGAACATGCTCGCAAAAAAACCACCCAGAAAGTCAACCTCTATGAAAAGGTGCAGATACCTGAGTATTTAATGGCCCTTTTGAAAATCAAGCGATACCTGGAGGATGTCGAAAACCTTGGGAAAGCCGCTCAGAAGATTACCAAGGAGCGTCAGGCTCTTTTGGCGGAGAGCAGCTAATGGTCGAGAAGATGAAGAGAGTCCACCTTCTCATGGCTGAAACGGACACCAGCGAATCTCTAGATGAACTGCAGCGGCTGGGCGTAGTTCACATTGAAGCCGCCAATCTTTCCAGTGATAGNGAANTCAGCGATTTGGGAGAGCTGATAAGCGGCTATCGAAAAACCATGGTCGAACTGGATGTTCAATTGAGCCGGGTTATCGACAATTTGGGTGACTCCCTTTTAATGGACGAAGTAAAGCCCCTCATTCCTGAGGAGATTCATCGACGNACTCGAAAGNTACTCGCCGATAGGCTGGNTCTTACGGCACAGGCTGATACCTGCCGCAAAAATATGAAAGTGCTCGAACCCTGGGGGGATTTCAACCCCGCCACACTCTTTAAACTCGAAGAACAACAGATTCACATCAGCTTTCATGCCCTTCCCATGAAGCTCTTCGTGACAACCGATTTCGCAGACCACAGCATAGAAGTGATTGCGAAAGACCGCCTCATGGCGCACTTCGTCGAAATTCGATGGCTCAATGACGAAACAGCCCATCAGGACCCCNTGTGTCCGGAGTTGAAAATACCCATGATCAGCCGCAGAGAGCTGGAGAACCAGATCGAGGATATCGAGCTCAATCTTCAGCATCTTGATGCGGAATTGACGCTATTGGCCACAGAGCGCCACATCCTCGCGGCGGAAATTTCCCGCTTGGAAAGAGAAAAGGAATGGAAACTTGCCAGCCTGACTCTTCGGAGTGAAGCCGATGGTGAAATTCAATGTCTAAGCGGCTATGTTCCCCTTTCCCTCCTTCCCCATCTGAATAAAGGGCTTGAGAATCACCGCGTCGTTTCTTTGTATGAGGAGCCTGAATCCACCGTAGAAACGCCGATTCGGCTCAAGAACACCCCACTTGCCGCGCTCTTTGAACCAATAACCAAAATATTTGGACTGCCGCAGTACACCGAGATTGATACCACGCCCTTTCTGGCCCCGTTTTTCGCGCTTTTTTTCGGACTTTGCCTTGCCGATGTCGGCTATGGGACAATCCTTACTCTTGGGACACTTTTTGTTTTTATCCTACACAAGAAAAAGGCCGTAAAATCGCTCTCTGCCCTGGGCTTCATTTTGGGTATTATGACGATAGGGGGAGGTTTGCTCCTCAACACCCTTTTCGGGATGAAAATTAACCGCCTGCCTCAGTTGCCCACATGGGTAGCATCCCTACTCCTNTTCCAAAACATGAACGATGTCATGGCGTTTTCCATTATGCTGGGAGTTATTCAGATACTCTTCGGCTTTGTGCTGCAAACTGTCAATCGAGGGCGGAGGTTTGGAATTCTCGGAGCCATGCAGCCTGTGGGCACATTCCTGCTCATCGTGGGTATTACAATTTGGGTGCTGGGGTTGATAAGGCCAGTATTGACCATCGGTCCACTACCGGTGGGGTATTGGATGACTTTGTTGGGAAATACCCAAAGCACTGGTTTAACCACTGCCGCCATCGGCGTTCTCCTGATTCTTCTTTTTAATAACCCGGCTAAGAAAATCTGGATNCGACCGCTTCTCGGTCTCTGGGAGATGTACGGCATTGCCACAGGTGTTCCCGGGGACATTCTCTCCTACATTCGCCTCTTTGCCCTTTCGCTATCCGGCGGAATGCTGGGNGGAGCCATCAACCTGATCGCCACCATGATACGTGGGGATAATCCGGGGATACTTTCTTGGTTCTTCATGCTCCTAGTGCTGNTTCTAGGTCATGCGATCAATTTTGCATTAGCGGCCCTGGGGGCCTTTGTTCATCCGCTTCGTCTCACATTCGTGGAATTTTATAAATCCGTTGGATTTTCAGGCGGAGGAATCTCATATACGCCTTTTGGAGGAAAAACAACATGAATCTCGCCGTAATACTCGCAGCCATTGGATTGGGTTTGATGGTAGGGCTCTCTGGCGCCGGATCGGCAATCGGTCTGGTAATCGGTGGAACAAGTGCCCTCGGCGCCATCAAGAAAAAGCCGGAAACCTTTGGTTCGGCCCTGGTTCTCTCGGCCCTGCCTGCCACCCAAGGCCTCTATGGTTTTGTGTGTTTTTATTTATTTTCACGCTTTGTCAGTCCCGAAATGGCGGTTTTTCAGGGCGCCATGACCCTTGGCGCCGGAATAGCCATGGGTTTGGCCGCGCTGTTTTCCGCCATACAGCAAGGGAAGGTTTGCGCGGCGGGCATCTCAGCTATTGGAAGTGGCTATGATGTGTTTGGAAACACCTTCATCTTGGCGGTGTTTCCCGAATTCTATGCGATTCTCGCGCTGGTGGTATCCATCCTTATCACAACATTGATGGGAGCTTGAATAGTTAAGTATTTTCATAAATACTGTATACTTCATTCTCNCATTGATGTATAAGTGATGGTGTATTCTGGAGGTATTGCCATGTTCGATTGGAAGAAANTGAAAGATGACGTTGGCAAAGGCATTAAGGGCGGGGCTCAATCCGTATCGAAGAAAGCCGGCGAGATAACCGCTGAAGGCCAGCGCAAGGTGAAGGTTTTC
>Ga0049116_10000049_pt1 | contig 24855 bp, 17 predicted proteins | sample WorMetvacBELIZE2_FD_55049 | JGI IMG/M metagenome (GOLD analysis project Ga0049116, IMG submission 55049) | Marine gutless worms symbiont microbial communities from Max Planck institute for Marine Microbiology, Germany - Olavius vacuus BELIZE.2 | ecosystem: Host-associated > Annelida > Digestive...
GCGTTATGCTGGAACAGCACCGTGCCTAACAAGTTGCTTGAGCGGACGCGGCTTCGCCGCGCCACTCAGCTTTGACGTTATGGTTCACGGCAGTAATCATGATTGATCCGAGATACTTACTTGGCTTGCTCCTCCTGGCTGGCCTTGCGATTACTATCTCAATAGAGCCTCTTGCAAAACTCGACTAATAAGCTGAAATAGTATGCAGAAATGCATAAAAAGAAAGGCGGCAGGCGGCCATTTATGGCACGATATAGTTTTTGCCAACTCTTATCACACCTGCCATGACAAACGATACCACAACTTCAAGCACAAAGCACAAAATTATGTATCGCTGGACAGTTGTTCAGCATGAACTGATACCTGAACTTGAGCAACGTTGTGGGGTAATGACGCCAAAGCTGGAGCGCTTGATACATGTTCTGGATTGGGTCAGGATTGAAGAATTTATCATTTCACCATACGGTGCAACTGGAAGGCCAAGGCACGAACGTTCCTGGCTTGCCAATGCTTTTGTTGCCAAGGCTGTTCTGAATTTACCGAACACAGCTGCCCTGATTGAGCGGCTGACGATAGACAAATCCCTGCGCAGGATTTGCGGTTTTTCGCCGTACAAGAATCTGCCTTCTGAAGCGACTTTCTCACGCGCTTTTAGCGAGTTTGCGCAGACCCGGCTGGCAGAACGATCCCATGAAGCAGTGGTAAAGGATTCCCTGGGGGANCGTACTGTTGGCCACATTAGCCGTGATGGCACTTCAATTCGCGCTCGTGAGCGACCGGTGAAGCAGGACGAAGTGCCCAAGACCGGAACATCGAAATGCAAGCGCAGCAGGAAGCGACGCTGCAAAGATTCATCATTGAGCGTCAGCGCGCAACGCACACAAAGCCTGCAGGAGCTATTGTTGGCGCTTCCGCGTCAGTGCAACCGTAGAACAAAATGCAATGCGCAGGGCTACAAAACAAGCTGGAACGGCTATAAACTGCACATTGACACCTCGGATAGTGGCGTACCTGTTTCAGCGTTATTGAGTTCTGCTTCAATGCACGACTGCCTGGCGGCTGTGCCATTGTCGCTGATCAGCGCACAGCGCGGCGCCAACAAGGTGATGTCTCATCTGATGCTTGGCATACTGGCGCTGACAGCAGACCAATTGATGCGATTACGATGTTGAATAGAATCTGCAAGCACTCTCAAGGCATATGGCAGCTCAGGGTTGCTGGCATGGCTATGCCCAGCTATACGATAATATGCCTTTCTAGTCGTAAAATAGCCGTGCGGGAAGGCCATGGAATTTAACTCTTACTCCCAAAGGGCAATACATTTTTTTTATCCTTCATACCGGCAGGAGTTTTGCAAGAGACTCATCTGATACGTCAATTTTGCGTCATTTTTTTCGCGTAATAATCATCCTTTTCCCAATTATCGGGATTGTTTTGAATATACCACGCGATATTTTCATGGGATTTTTCATCACAAATGATGTGATCATAAAATCGTGGTTGCCAGGCGAAATTGTTGTTGTTTTGGTGGGATTCGAATGTTACACGCCCTTTATACCATCGAATGATAGTTGATAAATTGTTGCGCAACATAGGGTTGTGTTTTTGGGTTATTCCGCCATTGGTAGAGACGCGATTAATCGCGTCTCTACTTTTCTCCGCCTCATCTTTCGTACATTTGATCCCACCAGAGTTGTTCGCCGCGCCACTCGTCAGAAGTTGATGGTTTTTCCGTGGACTGACAAGGGTTTATATCTCCCTGCGAATTTTCCGTATGCGAGCTGCTATCCGGACCAGCACTGGCCGACTCTTCCTTGTCATTCTTGCAATCGGTTGTCACAACGCGCCGACTTACTGTGCTTTCCCCCGGTTTGCCAATCACAGGTTCGCTCCAACTGCCAGTAAGTTGGTAATCCTGGCTGAACATGCGGTTAAGCGGGTTCTGCAATACCTTGCTACTCAACAGCGTGGCGGCAAAGGCGGCAACACCCAATGCCGGGTTGGTTAACATCACTCCCAGGGCGGCGATACTACCCAGTTCAGGGTAAATGCTGACGCGTAAATCTTGCGTTTCGTCAACCAGGTTAACCTCGCCGCGCATGGTCACCTGGCCAGCAGGTCCGAATAACTCAAGGTCGTCTTCGGTATGCATTATGCCGTTCTTGATCGCAAAACTTGACTCAATATCGTCAAAGGCAAAACCATCGTCAAAAATGTCACGAAAATCAAAACTAAGACGGCGCGGAATAGCCTGCAACGACAACAAGCCGAGCAGTTTGCCGACGCCGGGATCAATCTTTTCAAAGCGCCCATCTTCGGCCTGCAGACTCATTTGCCCGGAAAGCGATGAAAAATCGAGCTTTAATGGCGGACCCCTCCACCACAGGTTACTTGTTAGTTTTACCTCGCCTCGCTTGAGCTGACCGCCAAAGTCAAGCTGGCCGAGAAAGGTCCCGATGTTAGCGCTTTCCAGCTCCAGTTCCATTTGAGTAATATCTTTCCCATCCTGGTGCACCCATACCCCCTTGCCGTTGATATCGGTATCGCCATTTCTCAGCTGCAATTTGTTGATATTCCAGAACCCCCGGTCATTTTCAGCCAGCAGTTTGATAGCCCCCAGGTGGCGCTTGCCGTAAGAAAATTGGTCGATTTCAATATCCAGGCCAGGCAGTTCGCGAATAGCGTCTGGTGCTTCCGGCTTGCTGTTTTGCACGCCATCCTGCTCTGAACGTGGCGCCAACAGAAGGCGCTCCATGCGGGCGTGCAGCGTGCCCTGACCACGGCTATCCCAGCGCAGCTCGCCTACCGCCTGCAGCGAATTCAATTGCGCCAGCCAGAACCCTGCACTTTGTGGGCGCAATTTTAGCTTAACATCGTCAAATCGTAAGCCTTGCAGATCCAGTAATGGAGTGCGCAAATCAAAAACTGTATCCGGCGTCAATACACCAGCGTAGGTTTGTGGGTTACTCTCTGATTTCTGTCCCTTTATGGCAGCCCTGTCAGGCAATTCAGGCTGCACATACCGAAAAATTTGTTGCCACTGGCCCACGTCTAACGAGCGTAGATTTACGTTTATATGCAGCCCCTTGAGAGGCATCTTCATGCTGGCACCGACACCTAGCGCNCCCCTCCTGATGCGCATACGGCCACCGCGCTTCTGTCGCTCTATGCGGCCACGCAGCAACTTGCCCACCTCCAGATATATTTCTTCACTGCCACCGGAGCGTGGTGAAAACGTGAAATTAACTGGCATTAGCCTGTTCGCACTCTTGCCAAAAGGCGGCGGTAACCTGGAGACCAGGCCGCGCAGATCAGAATTGAACTTTAAGCTGGCACCACCGGCTGATTTGTTTATGACCACTTGACCACGCCATTTGGTTGCCCCACCCAGGGCGCTTAGCAACGGCCATTTAAATTGCTTTTGCGCCTTAGCGACCACGACGCCACCCTGCAGATCGATCGTTACAGCGCTCTGCCCTTTTTTATTACCATCACCCTTGTTCGTAGAGCTTGCGGTAATCGGCGCACCGAGAAAAACAGCACGCATATCCCTGATGCCAAACGAATCGCTGTCAAACTCTACTATGCCCGACAAGTTATCCAGCGGCGGCACCTCAGGAGTGAGCAATACTCGGTTATTGTGCATATGGAATTTGCCAGTCACCTTGCTTTCCTTGAGTCGCTTCAGGGGTAACTCCAGATCCAAATCGAGTGTGTTTCTGCCTGTAAGCTTTATCTGGCGAACAAAGCTACCGAGCAGATCCTTAACTGGACTTTTCTCGACAAATTCGATAAATACGCGGCTACTACCTGATGCCTTGCCCTGCAAATTCACAACAGGCTCTGAAAACAGGTCAGGTATTTCCGCTGTAGTTTGCCTAATGTCCGCGGCGAGGATTTTTGCCTCGTTTGCCTGCACACGTAAACCACGCCCGTCAAAGCCGATTTCTCCTTGCAAATCATCAAGCGACGGCCAGCTTTTGCCATAGGCAAAGCGCACGTCGCGCAAATCGGCTTGCATTTGCATAAGGCCATCGTTCTCGCTGGCGAAAGGAAGATTTTGCAGATCACCTTGCAGGCGCAGATGCAGGTTTTCCGCTACTCCCTCGCGTAGGGCGCCTCGCAGCCAGTTGATTGTTTCTTCTCCCATCTTTTGCGGTAAGTAGCGCCATAGCACTGGCAGGCTTAAACGCTCAACTTTTGCTTCCAGCTTTACATTGCCCGGACCCTGGCCAGTGAAGGCGTACTCACCGCCAAGCTCAGCCTGTAGATCTTTGTTGGTAAAGCTCAGTTCTTGAACCTGCACAGAAAGTTGTGGATAGGAGCTCCTGTTGGCCATCTCCTCATTGCCAGCGCTTGCAACATTCCTCGGCGGCCATTTGATTTGCCAATCGGCTTGCTTGGTTAGCTTGTCGAATTGTAATGGTTGCGAGAACAATTCAGGCGCCTCAAGTTGCAAGCCGTTAATTACAAATTGTGAATTAGCGTACATAGACCGGCGTGAAGACTGTTCAGCCCGTTGCCGAATCGTCTGCCACAGTTTGAAGTTGCCTTGCAGACTACCGAGCTCCAATTGCCTGTTGTCGAGCACAAGACGAAGATGCCGCCAGTTGGGTTGCATGTGCAATTCGCTCTTGAGAGGCGTCAGTTCAAGTTGCGCTTGAAGTCTTCCTTCGCCGTTGGCGAGCCAGGGCAGATTAAGCCAGGGTTTGGCGGCGGTTACGTTTATGCCTCGCCAGTCAAGCTGCGCCTGACCTCGCCAGTCTTGCGGGTCGAGGAGGCTGCTACAGTTTAAATTGCCGCTGGTAACCAGTTTCCCGGTTTGTGGCGAACTTGCGCTGATTTCGAAACGATGTTGCCCTCCTTTATTGAGAATCTTGATATCCACCGAGCGCAGCCGCAGGGGCGGCGCGGCAGAAAAGTCGTCCAACCAAAGCACAGTGCCGTTCTCAACGTGAAGCTGGTCTTGCCGCAATAGCCAGTCTATCTGGCGAGGATCGCTTTTGCCACTTGGAGCAATACCTGCAAACACAAACTGCCCATCTGTGTCGCGCCTTGCGTGCAATTGTGGTTCCAGCAATTTGAGCGTGCTGAGGGTTGGCTCAGCGTATAGAAAGCTACGCCAGGAAAGTTCTGCCTGCACCTGCCTGATGCGCAGTGGCGCGTTATCCCTTTGCTTCCCCAGAAATACGTCGCGCATCAATACACCCGGACCAATGCCAGGCCAATAGGCCTCTATGCTTCCGATATGTACCGGCGTACCTAGTTGTTCGCTTAGCTTTGTCTCAATTTGTTGACGGTATTCAGCCACCATTGGGATAGCAACATAGCGCAGCAGGGCGGCCAACAAGGCAAACAAAAACAGTACAGCCAACAGCATCCACCAGACGTAACGCCACGCAAAGCCTGCTTTTGTGCCTGGGCCAGAATCCTGCACGTTCTTTTTTGCTACTTGCATCTTGTCAAGTATCCGTATCCGCCTGCTTACAATGCCTGGTCTACCCGTTGCCTGAACACAAGCTCCGCGCACCACCTGCGTTCACTCTCACGGGATCGACGGAAATAATGCCAAGCAATGCCAAGTGCAGAACTCACGTTTTATTTTACTCCTTTAGCCAATCACTGGCAGGCACTGTTCCTGGCGTTTACTTCCGATAACAACCTGGTTTGCTGATAACTAACCGCCGGCAACCAGGCTTCCAGTCTGCCTCGTCCAGGTATACGTAATTGCTGGGCAATTTCATACAGAGGTAGCACGACAAAAGCCCGCAGGTGCAAACGTGGATGCGGCAAGGTCAACTTCAGCGTGGTCACCACTTGCTCACCATATAAGAGCAGATCAAGATCCAGAGAGCGTGCGGCATTCTTTTCGCCGCGCAACCTGCCATGCTTTTTTTCTATTTGCGCCAGCTCAGCCATCAGGTTGGTGACCGACAGGCACGTTTCTATTTCAGCAACGGCATTGATGTAGTCAGGTTGTTGGCCACTGGTGCCCCGCGGCGCGCTGCTATACAGGGACGATGATGCTGTTAAATGGCTTGTGGGCAATGCCCCCAGTTCAGTGACAGCGTTTTCTACATGCCTGCGTGGGTTGTCCAGATTGGATCCGAGGGCAACATAGGCCACGCTTGCCGCTCTACAGGAAGGTCTGAAGGATAGGTTTCCCACGCCTGAGTTGGGGCTTTCATCAGCCTGTGGAGCCGAGGGGGATCGAACCCCTGACCTTCGCATTGCGAACGCGACGCTCTCCCAGCTGAGCTACGGCCCCGTTAATGATCAGGCATAATTGTCTTGGGCAAAGCTCCAATTCACCAGCTTGTCAAGGAATGTTTCAACGAATTTGGGGCGAGCATTACGGTAGTCGATGTAATAAGCGTGCTCCCAAACGTCGATGCACAGAATAGCAGTATCACCAGTGGTAAGCGGAGAACCGGCAGCGCCCATATTCACAATTTCAAGCGTTGAGTCAGCCTTTTTTACCAACCAGGTCCATCCGGAACCAAAATTGCCAACGGCAGAAGCCTGGAAAGCCTTGTTAAATTCATCCATACTGCCCCATTTCTGGTCGATGGCGGCAGCCAAGGCTCCACCTGGGGCACCGCCACCATTAGGCGACAGACTATTCCAGAAAAAGGTGTGGTTCCAAACCTGCGCCGAATTGTTATAAACGCCACCTGCTGGTGCTTTTTTTACAATATCTGCCAGTGACATATTCTCGTACTCGCTACCCTTGATGAGGTTATTCAGGTTGGTGACGTATGCTTGATGGTGTTTTCCGTAATGATACTCCAGCGTCTCGGCTGACATGTGCGGCTCAAGTGCATTGGGGGCAAAAGGAAGTTCAGGTAATTGGTGTTCCATGGTAAATCTCCAACGTTGAGGGGGGAATTATTAAGCTACCTTAACAAGGTTTCAGCGGCGCAATGATAGCAGATAAAAGGCGCACCCCAGACAGGCTGTTAGTAGTGTGTCAAGCAGCGCAAGTAATAGCGAGCCAGGAATAACTGTCCACAAAAAAACCGGCCAAAACGACCGGTTCTATTGGCAAGATGCCATGTATGCGCGCTTACTTGGCGAGCACCCAGGCGGCCAGGGATTTGGCTTCTTCAGGAGTGATATTATTCGGCGGCATGGGAACCACGCCCCATACACCTGAACCACCTGATTTGATCTTGGCTGCCAGTTTATCTGTTGCTCCTTCCTCAGACTTATATTTGGCGGAGATATCCTTGTAGGAGGGCCCAACCAACTTTTTGTCATCAGCATGGCACGCCAGGCAGCCCTTGCTCTTGGCAAGGTCATCTGCCGGTCCGGCCAACGCAAGCGGCGACACGGACATCAAGCCTGCCAGGGAAAGTACCATGCCCAGGGTTCTATTCATCATAATTACTCCTTGTATTTAGGCAAAATAAAAAAACACTATAAAAACAAAAGACCCCAACAATAGTAAGGTGCGGGATACTAAACTACAATTTCCAGCCTGTAAACGGCCTTGGTTAGGCCATGGTTGACAGCATCTCACCCCGCCATTAAAAAACCCAGGCAACGCTAAAGTCTAATTATGGGAGCCGCCGCTCTTTACAGCCTGTCGTGGCAGAGCTATCAGTTCCAGGACCTTTTCCAGCTCGGTGTTCGGTTCACGACAGGTCATCCCTTCGCATATCCATGCCTTGACTTCTGTACCGACCTCTTTCTTGGCTAAGGCATGCAATGCCAGCGGCGCTTTTCCGGCAAGGTCGCCAGGCAAGGCGATGATTATCGTCCCATAGGCCGCTCGGCGCGTCAGGGCAAGTTGCCACTGCCGTACCTCTTTGGCCGGCCCTGTCAGAACGACGCTACGCAAAGGCGCTATCCACTCATCAAGCGCGGCAAACATGGAGCCGAAAGATGACGGCGAAACCTTCAACACAGGGTAATAACGAGACAACACCCGTTCGGCAGCGCTCAAGTAGCCGGGCTCACCACATAGCACGCCAAGCCTTTGCAAAGCCCAGGCACCCACCCCGTTGCCCGACGGTATGGAGGCATCGTGTCCGACCATTGGGCGGTGGATAAGCTGCTCATGGTCGTGCTCAGTCAGATAAAAGCCGCCACCGTCCTGGTTTTCAAAACGTTCCAGCATGGCTTCGGCCAACTGATGGGCAAACTGCATATCTTCCACACGTAATTCGCCAACTTGTAACGATTCTATACACGCAGCCAGCAAAAAGGCATAGTCGTCCAAAGTGGCCATGCCTTGCGCCTTGAATTCATCCGACTCACTGATCCCCCAAGCCAGAAGGCGGCCGCTTTTTCTGTCATCCGGGGACTTAACCCACATTGAAGAGCGGATGAAGTCAAGCGCACGNCGTCCGGCGAGCACCCACTCTTCCTTTTCCAGNAANCGTCCGGCACGCAGCAAACCTTCGATCATTAGCGCGTTCCAGCTAACCAAAATCTTGCTGTCACGCATCGGATTGGGGCGCTTTTCTCGTGCAGCCAGCATCTTCTGCCGAGCCGAATCAAGCAGTTTGCCCGTTTCTTCGAGGTCAAATTTGTTGATGCGGGAAACATCGGGCAAGGTACGCACAATTTGCAAATGCCACAAAGAATCCTGGTAGCTGGCTGGCAGATTNAATCCCCAATGCGCTGAAGCAACGGCATATTCACGCGCGCTTAACAACTTACCAACATCGTTGTTTAACCACATGTAGTATCTGCCCTCGCCACCGGCTGCATCGGCGTCGAGGGAGGCACAAAATCCACCATTGGCAAGCTGCATTTCGCGTACCGCCCACGTTGCCAACATGTTAGCCGTCGTGCTGTATTGTTCCTGTCCAGTTAGTGCAGCCGCCTCGGCATACAAAGCCAATAGCGCTCCGTTGTCGTAGAGCATTTTTTCAAAATGCGGAATGCTCCATTGCGAATCTACGCTGTAGCGGAAGAAGCCGCCACCCAACTGATCGAAGATCCCTCCACCACCCATTGCGGCCAGGCTGAACAATGCCATTTGACGTTGCTCGGGCAACTTGCTGCGCAGGAGCAGCGCCAAGTCAGTACAGCGGGGAAACTTGGGCGCATCGCCAAAACCGCCCCAACGGCGGTCAAAGCTTTTTCCCAATGTAACAGCGGCGCGTGCTATGGGAGAGATATCGAACTCTTCTTGCTCTTGCGTCAATTGCGGCACCATCTTTTGCATTGCCTCGGCAAGCTTATGGTTTTGCTCGTCTATTTCGCCTTTATGCTTCGCCCAGTAGGTAGCAATTGATTCGAGCAGATCTAAAAAACCAGGCAAACCCTGGCGAGGAATCTTGGGGAAATAAGTGCCACAATAAAAAGGCATGCCTTCGGGAGACATAAAGACGGTCAACGGCCAGCCGCCAGGACGTCGCTGGAGAATCTGGTGTGCGCTTTGGTAGATATGGTCGATTTCCGGCCGTTCTTCACGATCAACCTTGATATTGATGAACAAGCGATTCATTACCGCTGCTACCTGCATGTCTTCAAAGCACTCGTAAGCCATGACGTGGCACCAATGACAAGCCGAGTAGCCAATCGAGAGCAGGATTGGCTTTTCAGCTGAACGCGCCAACTCAAAAGCTTCCTCACCCCAGGCGTACCAGTCAACCGGGTTATTGGCGTGTTGTTTCAGGTAAGGTGAAAATTCTTTTGCTAGCTGGTTAGGCATAGATCGACGTTTCGAAAGTACCACATGGTCAGGAAGTAACAAGAAGCATACCACAAGCAACCTGTTGCCAAACGCAGTGTAGTTGCACTGCACGCGCACATACGCAAGCGTGTTTGGCTGACGGGATAATGGTGAAAGCGCGAAACCGGTTACGTGCTAGAATTGAGGGTTTCTTAACTGCCAGGGCTGGCAGGAGAACCGAAACGCCAAAACTTGCGTCCAGCCTTGCATCTTGCATGCTGCAACTTTTCCACGGTACCAATGATGCCTGGCCCGGACATACAGCTGCTTTCGTGGCTGCGCAATAGCTTAATACCACACAACAAATGATGGATCAATTCGCCAAGGAAACGCTTCCAGTTAGTCTCGAAGACGAGATGCGCCGTTCTTATCTTGATTATGCCATGAGCGTAATTGTTGGTAGAGCGCTACCAGATGTGCGGGACGGCTTAAAGCCGGTGCACCGGCGAGTGCTCTTCGCCATGCACGAGGCCAACATCGCCTGGAACCGCCCTTTTGTCAAGTGTGCGCGTGTGGTGGGTGACGTGATGGGCAAATACCATCCGCATGGCGATTCAGCTATCTACGACACGCTGGTCAGAATGGCGCAGGACTTCTCCTTGCGCCACATGCTGGTGGATGGCCAAGGTAACTTTGGCTCGGTGGATGGTGACAACCCGGCTGCCATGCGTTATACCGAGTGCCGCCTGTCACGTATAGCCACCGAATTGCTGTCTGACATTGACCAGGAAACCGTCAATTTCCAGCCTAACTATGACGGCAAGGAGGTTGAACCGTCCGTCCTGCCGGCGAGAGTTCCCAACCTGATTATTAATGGCTCGGCGGGCATAGCCGTCGGCATGGCCACTAACATAGCACCACACAATCTGAATGAGGTAGTCGGTGCCTGTCTTGACCTACTGGCTGACCCGTCGCTCCTGGTCGACGACTTGATCGAACGGGTCCCGGCGCCTGATTTTCCTACTGGCGGGATAATCTACGGGCTCTCTGGTGTGCACGAGGGCTACCGTACCGGACGCGGGCGAGTCGTTATGCGCGCCAAAACGCACTTCGAGGAGCTAGAAAAAGGCGCGCGCCAGGCAATAGTAGTTGATGAATTACCCTACCAGGTCAACAAAAAAAGCCTGCAGGAAAAAATGGCCGAACTGGTCAACGACAAACGCCTGGAAGGCATATCTCACATCCAGGACGAATCCGACAAATCGGGTATGCGTCTGGTAATCGAGCTCAAGCGTGGCGAGTCGCCAGAGGTAGTACTCAACAACCTGCTCAAGCAAACGCAACTGCAAGACACATTTGGCATGAACATGGTGGCACTGACCAATGGTCAACCACGCTTGCTCAATCTTAAACAAATACTCGAATGCTTTCTCGCCCATCGGCGTGAGGTTGTAACCCGGCGTACTTCCTTCCAACTAAAAAAGGCGCGTGAACGTGGTCACGTACTCGAAGGGCTGGCTGTTGCGCTTTCAAATGTGGATGAAATTATTGCGCTCATCAAGGCTGCGGCAACACCAATTGAGGCCAAGCAGGGGTTACTGGAGCGCGCCTGGCGTAGTAATGTGGTCGAGGAAATGCTCGCCCGTGCTGAAGCCGACGCTTCGCGCCTAGCTGATTTGTCACCACAATTTGGACTGGGCGATAATGGCTACTTGCTGTCGGAAATACAGGCACAGGCTATACTCGATTTGCGCCTGCAACGCTTGACCGGCCTTGAACAAGAGAAAATAGTAAACGAATACCGGCAAGTTATAGACGAGATAATAAACCTGCTCGACATACTGAACAGGCCAGAACGTATTACCGCGATTATTAGTGAAGAGCTGCAAGCCGTACGCAGTCAGTACGGAAATGAGCGCCGCTCGGAAATCATCGTCAACACCCAGACTCTTGACACCGAAGACCTGATTACACCTACTGATATGGTCGTAACGCTTTCGCACGGCGGCTACATCAAGTCGCAACCTTTGTCCGACTACAGTTCGCAGCGGCGTGGCGGGCGCGGCAAGCAGGCGGCAGCGATCAAGGATGACGACTTTGTTGACCACCTGTTTGTCGCCAATACTCACGATACCTTGCTGTGTTTTTCAAACCGTGGTCGGCTGTACTGGCTGAAAGTATATGAAGCGCCCCAGGGCGGCAGGCAAAGTCGTGGTCGGCCTATAGTTAATCTCTTCCCGCTTGAAGAGGGTGAGAAAATCAACGCCGTGCTGCCGGTGAAAAGCTTTGACGACGACCGTTATGTATTCATGGCCACCGTAAGTGGCACAGTAAAAAAAACGCCGCTTTCGGCCTTTGCCAACCGTCGCTCTGCCGGCATAATAGCCGTCGCCCTCGACGAAGGCGANACCTTGGTCGGGGTGGACATCACCTCAGGCAACAGCCACATCATGCTTGTCTCAGACGCCGGCAAAGCGGTCTGGTTCGACGAAAACAACGTACGCCCAATGGGGCGCGCGACGCGCGGAGTACGTGGCATGAAGCTGCGCGAAGGGCAACGGCTAATTGCGCTATTGGTTACTGACAGTGACGATATTTCAGTACTGGTTGCCAGCGAAAATGGTTTTGGCAAGCGTACCCCATTGATCGACTTCCGTCATTCATCACGGGGGACNCAAGGNGTTATCGCCATTGCCAGTAGTGAGCGCAATGGCAAGGCCGTGGCAGCTACTTTGGTGCAAGATGACGATGAAATTATGCTAATCACCACCGGCGGAGTGCTTATTCGCACCCGCGTCTCGGAAATCCGCGATATGGGGCGCGTCGCCCAAGGTGTTACCCTGATCTCGCTTGACGAAGGAGAAAAGCTGGCCGGGCTTGAAAAAGTGCTAGAGTCGTTACCAGAAGGCGAGGTGACGACTGGTTCCGATTCACCAGTCGAAGAGGGTAGCTCCGCACCACAAGAAGAGTGATCTAGTCCATCCTGCATAAACATACGCCATGCCAGAAAACACTGCAGATTCGCCAGAAAAGCAACTGGCGAACCAACGGCAGCAAATTGACCAGATAGACAGCCAACTACTGCGCCTGATCAACCAGCGTGCCGNTTGCGCCCATTTTATTGGGCAACTTAAGTCGACAATCGCCGCGCGATCAGCAGGTTCGTCCGGTGAGGATCCCGCTGCCAATTCTCATGCCAGGGCGCAGCTTTACCGCCCGGAACGCGAAGCCGAGGTGCTGCGACGCCTGCAAAAACTTAATCCTGGTCCGTTGGGCAATGAGCAGGTGGCTTTCTTTTTCCGTGAATTAATGTCAGCTTGCCTGTCGCTGGAAGCGCCCTTGCAAATAGCCTACCTGGGACCGCCTGGTTCTTTTAGTGCTGCTGCCGCGCAAAAACACTTTGGTCACGCAGCGCTGTATTCTCCCTTTGAGTCAATAGATGACATCTTTCGTGAGACAGAAACCGGCCGTACGCAATACGCCGTTATCCCGCTGGAAAACTCCAGCGAAGGGTCAGTTGGCCGTAGCATGGACTTGTTGTTGAATACNCCGCTAAAGGTTTGTGGTGAAGTCATACTACGCATCCACCAGAACCTGATGAGCAGCGCCGATAAAATTGAAGACGTTAAAAAGATATATTCACACACGCAATCGCTGGCGCAGTGCCACGAGTGGCTAAACCTGCATCTTCCAGGCGTAGAACGTGTAGCAGTCGCCAGTAACTCGCTGGCCGCTGAACTGGCGACGGCCGAATTAAAAACAGCAGCCATTGCTGGTCAAGCCGCCGCTGAGCGCTATAAGTTAAATGTTCTCGCCGATAATATTGAAGACGAACCCAACAATACCACGCGCTTTGTGGTTCTGGGAATGCATGATGTGCCACCATCAGGCGAGGATAAGACATCGCTTATCCTGGCAGCACCCAACCAGGCCGGTTCATTGATCAGAATGCTGACCGCTTTTTCAGAAGTCAATATCTCAATGACACGGCTTGAGTCGCGTCCATCGAAAGAGATGTTGTGGGAGTACGTCTTCCATATTGACATTGAAGGCCACCAGGAAGACATGCGCTGCCAAATGGCCTTCAAGCTGCTTTCTGAGCGTGCCGCTTTCGTCAAGATACTGGGTTCATACCCACAAGCACTCTACTAGGCTCGCAGGGATGAACCCCGGCAAACTAAGACGCCTGATTTGCTGTGCGTTGCTTTTTCTGTCCACGTATGCAGCTGGCACCCTCGCCAACTCGACAACAAACACCGTCAAGAATCAGCCTGCCAGGTTAGAAGCCGCCTTCTCTCCATATGGTAACGCCGGCAAACTGGTGCTGCGCGTTATCGGGGAGGCCAGAAGTTCACTTATGGTAATGGCTTATGTCCTGACTTCACGTGACGTAAGCTCGGCCTTGATTCGTGCCCAAAAACGCGGCGTGGATGTGCGCATGCTGGTTGATGCCAAAACCAATCTTGGCAAAGACAGACGACGAAACAAGAGCTACAACCCTGCCAGGGTTGCCCTCGAACGTTGCCGCAAGGCTGGCATCAAAATACGTACCATTAGCCTGCGACGCGCTATCATGCACGATAAATTTATCATTGCAGATGGCCACCATTTGCAAACCGGCAGCTTTAACTATTCCAACGCCGCTGCAAAAAGAAATACCGAGAATGTTCTCGTTGCNTGGAATAACCCGCAACTCGCTTCTCGCTATGCAAGGCATTGGCTTAAATATTGGCGGCTAGGCAAAACATTTTAGGTGAAGTGGATTCTACAGTCTGCGCACAGCTAGTCGCAGAGCTCGCCAGTCTGCCGCTGATGGCTCGGCACCGTAGCGCACCCGACAATATGTATCGGCCAGAAAGGCAACAGAATCTACATGTTGAGGTGCTTCGCGACGCATGCGTCTGACCAGCGCTTGCGGTGTCTCCCATAAGTAGGTATGTACCCCGCGGTTATTCAGACGACGCATGGCTGTGCGCCATAGCCGTTGAGCTGGATCATGGCGTGGACGTTGTAACAGGTTGGTGGCCAGCAATACAAAAAAGAAAACTACGCAAATTCCAATCATCCATGCGCCAAGCGTTTTCCAGCTAATATGTTTAATGCCCAGATTAGCTAAAAAACCGGATTGACGGCTGGAGTTGTAACCTATAACCCATTGATCCCACTGACTGCTAAAAGCTTCCCAGCGGTAATATAATTTGCGCAGAATTGGTTGTTCCAGCCGTAGCAGCGCTGGTAAGGCTGAATCGTTGGTCAGCGCTTGCGCCATACCCTCGCTAATACGGTTTGGAGAAATAATACTGGTTGGATCAACCCGTACCCATCCTTCTCCCCCAATCCATACTTCAGTCCAGACATGTGCGTCAGATTGGCGGACTATCACCTCGTCGTTGAGCGGGTTTACATCGCCGCCCTGATAGCCACCCACCACACGCGACGGTATATTCGCCGCGCGCATCAGCATGGCGAAGGAGGCTGCATAGTGCTCGCAAAAGCCGCGTCTGCTGTCAAACAATAACTCGTCAACTGCATCCTTGCCAAGTAACGGTGGAGACAAGGTGTAATAAAAGGGCTGTTGCCGCAAATAATCCAGCGCTCGTTGCACAATGGCGCGCGCGCCCCCACCCGCCGTCTTCCACTCGGCCGCAAGCGCACGCGCACGCGGGTTACCGGAAGATGGCAATTTCAGGTTACGTTCCAGCACTGACGGTACCTCGTTGACATTGAAACGGTACTTGAATGCGGATTGCAGCTTAAAAACCCGGCGTGTCTTCAGATCCCGATCAGCCAGGCTCTCAAGCCTATAGTTACGCTTGACGTCTTGTGGCCACATAGTAGGCGCATCCAGCGCCAACACCCACCGCCGTTGATGCGGCTCCAGGGTTACCGTGTAGTCTACGGGTAGTGAAAGTGGATCTATCCTTGGCCTGATGCCAAAACTCGTTTTGCTGCGCCAGACACGCCCATCGAAAAATTCCATAACCGGGCCACGCCAATAGAGGCTGTGCAGGGCTGGCACTTTTCGTGCAAAGCGTGCCCGAAAGGCTACTTCGCTGTTACGCGCCAGGTGGGCGATAGCGCCTGGATTGACCGAATCAGAAAGCCCTGTTCTGGCCTGATCCTTGACGCTGGGNAGACTCCATAGTGGACCACTCAGGCGCGGGAAAAAGACAAACATCACCAACATAAAGGGAACTGCTTGCACGCTCAGAGCCGCCGCTTGCCTTAGCAATGGTTGCAACGCAGGTTTCTCACCACTATGCAGACGCACCATGGTTGCGGTAATAATCAGGAAGCAAACCGCCACCCAAAGCAGCGTAAGCGGAGATTGCGACTCAAAAAAACGGCTATAGAGCAGAAAATAGGCAAGTACGGTTACCACATAGGCGTCGCGCCGTTCGCGCAACTCAAGCAATTTAAGCGCCAGCATGACAAATAACAACGTAACGCCGATTTCCCGTCCCCAAAGCTGGTGGTATTCAATCCATATGCCGAGGCAAACCATGATACACAAGCCGCCAGGCAAATAATTCCACGCCCCATGCAATCGCCATCCCCTGCGCCATAGCACAATGGTTGCCAGCCAGGCAAAGGCAGCAACCAGCGTAATCCATAGCGGTACGGTATCAACATGCGGCACCATTACCAGAAAAGCAATGCCCAACAACCACGGCATGGCCCCGTAATCTAGTGCTTCATTAGCCGCGACAGATCCCATAGTATCTACATGCCGAATAGTGCCAAGGCTTCCAAACACTGCTGACGATGCTTGGTGCCACTATCTGGCTCGATACGTCGTTCCGGTAACAGCATGCCATAACGGAAGCCGCTTTGATCCAGCAACAGTACCCAACCAGCCATAATGGATAGACGACGCTCTACCCCGGCGCTAGCAGGAAATGATGCCGTATTTGACCAGTCGAGCCACAGAGCAGCGCTTGCGCCTCCGTCGAAATGCTTAACCAGCAGTGGCCTTTCGTTATTATCCTTCGCGGCAACTTTCCACGCCACGTGACGCAGGGGCTCAGCTTGTTGGCGCTCGCGCAGACCGGCAAAATCCTCCTCGCCGGCCTCACCAGCCATAGCGCCATCGCCGGTTTCACCTCTGGCTACTGGTAAGGGCCAGGTTTCCGGTGCCGGGTATACCAGGCAATTACAGTTGGGAGAAGGGTAACACCAGGCAATAAATATACCTAGCGGGTAGGGCGTAGACAAGGTAACGCGCGGCAAGCTCATACGCCCTCTCTTTTCGGCCTGCACAGGCAAATCAATTCGCACCTGGGCGTCCGCTTCCACTTTAATTGTCCGTGGCTGATTCTTAAGGGCCTGGAAACGCAGACCCGGTCGAGGCCTGTTTTTTTTGTTATACATGACAAAAGGGAAGTGCGCCATCTCGCCAGCGAATACCGGCAAGGCATTGCTGCTGCTAACGGTCAAGCCCCACAGGTTCCCGACCGTCTTTACCATGGCTGCAAGAGCCAGGCCAAGCATCTGAAACATAAGAGCATAGCCGAGCGACAGGCTATAGTTGATACTGGCCATGAGCATGCTTAAGATTAACGAGGCGTACAGCATTCCCACGCGGCTGGGGAGTATATATATACGTCCGGGCTTAAGGATGATCGGTCTTGTACCGTCACTGCCTGGTTTATATATGCGGCGCATCAGGGTCGCGCGTAGCTGCTTCATCATTTTAAAATTGCCTTATCATCCCGGTAGGGAAAAATACCAGATTTGGCGCAGGATGTGTGTTGATGCTAACTGATGAAACCATTTACAGCCCGTTGGCAAATGCCTTTGCTACCCAATGCGTGCACTGGGCGCAAGCACGCACCAGCAGCGTTGAGGCCATTGATTGCGCCGGAACTGCGGCACGACTGTTGGTTGAGGCGGAAGCAGCAGGGCATATTTGTCTGTTGCCGGAGAATCTGCCACCGCAGTGTGCAACACTGCTGGCTACGTCGGGCATCTGTACCACAGCAGGAAAAACGACGCTATCTGGCAGCGGGGTAGAAACTGCTCCTCTGGTACAAGATGACGATGGACGCCTCTACCTGTGGCGTAACTTTGACCTGGAGCGCCGCCTTGCAGTCGCTTTGCTGGCTTTGCGTTCCCCAGGCGGGCCTGCTTTACCCCTTGACGCTCTTAGCTCTCAGGTACAAGCAGTCCTGCACGAGCTTTTTTCAGGCAGCGAGAGCGAGCGACAAAAAATAGCCGCCATTATGGCCCTGACGGGTCGTTGTGCGCTGATCAGCGGTGGACCCGGTACCGGCAAAACGACGACAATAGCGCGCATTCTACATTGCCTGCTGGCCGAAAATCCCGCGGCGCGTATTGCTATTGCTGCTCCTACCGGCAAGGCGACTGCACGCTTGCAAGATAGCTTGCTGCAATACCAAAAGCATGGCGCATCGGCGAGCCAGCCACTTTCCTTGCCCAAAGCACAAACCCTGCACCGCTTGTTAGGTGTCTCGTCACAGCGTGCAGCAGCGCGTTTTCACACCCTGAATCAGTTGGCGATTGACGTGCTGGTGATCGATGAGGCGTCAATGCTCGACTTGCAGCTTGCCGTACAAGTGCTTGAAGCCCTGCCAGCCAGCGCGCGCCTGCTGCTACTTGGCGATCAATACCAGTTGGCGGCAGTGGAGGCTGGCGCGGTATTCGCCGAACTGTATACCGCTTCTGGTTTTGACGATAGTGGTTGGAGTGCGCTCAAGGCCATTTTTGCCGACGAAATATCTCCGGAGCTACAACCCGCTCCCCACATGCAACCGTTGTTGCCCAACATGGCAATCTCGCTCACCCACAATTATCGCTTCGCGCTCGACTCATCGCTGGGTAAACTGACCGCTGCGGTGCGCGATTCAGAAGTCGATGTGGCGCTAAATTGCTTCGACAATCAACAAGATTCGTGTCCGCTTCTTTACGACGAGTCCTCCACATCGCTATCTGCTACTGCGATAAAGCGCTTGCAGCAAGGATGCTCGACGTACATTGCTATTGTGCGACAGAGCCTGGCTGAGGGGTTTGATGAGGCGCGCCTGTTGCCCTTGTTTGTCGCTTTTGAGCGATTTCGAATTCTTTGCGCCCAGCGCCAATCGAAGCGTGGCTCGCTTTATATAAACAGCATCGTCGATACTTACGCTCGCGCCACTATCGCTGGCAATAAGCCGGAATCGGTAACCCCTTGGTACGCAGGGCGACCGATTATCATTGCGCAAAACGACTATGACAACCAACTATTCAATGGGGACGTGGGGCTATGTCTGCCTGACGGAGCAAACCGTGACGAGTTGCGCGTTTACTTTTCAGCAGACTCGGCTACCACCTCACAACAGGGTTATCGCTCCATTGCAGTGGAGCAACTACCAGCCTACGAAGCAGCCTGGGCGACAACCGTGCATAAAGCGCAGGGGTCTGAGTTCGACGAAGTGGCCGTCATTCTGCCAGCTGGCGATAGTCCTTTACTGACACGTGAACTTTTGTATACTGCTATCACGCGTGCGCGCCAACGATTGCAGGTGTACAGTTCCAGACAAAAAATCGAGCAATGTATGCGCAACAACACGCGCCGTAAAAACGGTCTGGCTGCCAGGTTGAATGAGTGTATGCAGCGTCACTCATAATTACCTAACCCGACGCTGCACGTGTGCGACGGCGTGCAGCTACCGCCAAACCAGCATAGCGTCAGAATTTATTCCGAATAACCGGTTGGGGCAGTTGCAGTTCTGTGATCAGATCCACCAGGTTCTCAAACGAACCCTCTGGCGCCTGAAATGATTCGTCATGGCATTCCAGTATCTCACAGCCCGGATAAAGCTGCATCAAGCGTTTGAGCGCTTCTTGCCGATCTTTGGCGGTGACTCTGACCCGGTCAACAATCGGCCCGGCNCGCGAGCGCACCCTGAAGCTGTATTTGCCTAGTTGGTTGGCTACAGTAGCTGTTTCGCTGGAATGGTAGGCTGAATAAGGCATGATTCGGTGAGCTTCAGTGGTTCTCGAATTCAGCTCGGCATGATTAAAAGCATAGTATGATTGACGGATCTGCACCAGCCCCTATTCTACGAGCGCCAGCGCAAAAGGCAAGCCCTGGCAGTGGTTAAGTGTTAAGTGGTTATTTACCTCGTTATTGTATTATATCAAGCCTCTTTCATCATGCCTGTATTTGTTGAGATTGCGACTTGTTATGGGAATGCAATAAACTTGCTGATGGCCCAAAGTCGGCTCAAGGTTCGATAAGGCAAAACCATACACTTATGCTACGGAGCAATTGCTAATGCCACAATACCGTTCCCGAACTTCTACCCATGGTCGCAACATGGCCGGCGCACGCGCGCTGTGGCGCGCTACCGGTATGCGTGATGAGGACTTTAGCAAGCCGATTGTAGCGATCGTTAATTCCTTTACCCAGTTTGTTCCCGGCCACGTGCACCTGAAAGATCTGGGTCAAATGGTAGCGCGGCAGATTGAGTCTGCGGGTGCAGTAGCGCGTGAATTTAACACTATAGCTATTGATGACGGTATCGCCATGGGGCATGGCGGAATGTTATACAGCCTGCCAAGTCGTGATTTAATAGCCGATTCGGTTGAATATATGGCCAANGCACACTGTGCTGATGCACTGGTATGTATATCGAATTGCGACAAGATNACACCGGGGATGTTGATGGCGGCGTTGCGGCTCAATATTCCGGCGGTTTTTGTCTCCGGCGGCCCGATGGAAGCTGGCAAGGTGGAGTTCAGGGGTGAAAAGCTGTCTATTGATCTGATCGATGCCATGATCAAGGCGGGCGATAGTAGTATCAATGACACTGAAGTGGAACAGATAGAGCGTTCAGCTTGTCCGACCTGCGGATCGTGTTCNGGNATGTTTACCGCTAATTCCATGAACTGTCTNACCGAGGCGTTGGGATTGTCGTTGCCGGGTAATGGTACGCTGGTGGCGACGCACGTTGATCGCAAGGAGCTGTTCCTGAAATCCGGGCGCTTGATTGTCGAGCTGTGCCGCCGTTATTATGAACAAGGAGATGAGGGTGCGCTGCCGCGCGCAATAGCCAGCAAGGAGTCTTTTGTAAATGCCATGACTCTTGACGTGGCGATGGGTGGATCAACCAACACGGTATTGCATATTCTGGCTGCCGCGCAGGAGGCACAGGTAGATTTCAAAATGGATGATATTGACAAAATCTCGCGGCAAACGCCTTGCCTGTGTAAAGTGGCGCCGGCGACGCAAATCTATCACGTTGAAGACGTGCACCGTGCTGGGGGTATTATGGGAATACTGGCCGAACTCGACCGCGCCGGGTTAATTAATCGCCAGGTACCAACTGTGCATGCTAAGACGTTGGGCGATGCGCTAGATAATTACGACGTCATGAAACAGGCGGCGCCCGAAGTGGAAAAATTGTATTGTTGCTCTCCTGGAGGTACGCCCACGCAGGAGGCCTTTTCGCAAAGCAGGCGCTTTGAAGCTCTGGATACAGACCGTTCTGCCGGGTGTATTCGTGACGTGGCGCACCCCTATTCTGCCGATGGAGGGCTGGCCGTGCTTTACGGCAATCTGGCCGAGGACGGCTGCATTGTCAAAACCGCTGGCGTTGATGAGAGCATCTGGAAGTTTTCCGGCCGGGCGCGTGTTTTTGAAAGCCAGGAAGAAGCTGTAGAAGGCATTCTTGGTGGTAGCATTGTGGCAGGTGACGTAGTTGTTATCCGCTACGAAGGTCCGCAAGGTGGGCCAGGCATGCAAGAAATGCTATATCCAACCAGCTATATCAAGTCAGTCGGTCTGGGCAAAAGCTGCGCCTTACTCACTGATGGGCGCTTCTCAGGTGGCACTTCCGGTCTTTCCATCGGGCATGTTTCACCTGAGGCAGCAAACGGCGGCGCTATTGGCCTGGTGGAAGAGGGTGATACGATAGAGATTGACATCCCACTACGCCGTATTCACCTGGCTATTGCAGAGACAGAGCTAAAACGCCGCCGCGCCGCCATGAATGCCAAGGGGCAAACTGCGTGGTTACCAGTCAATCGGCAACGCCCGGTTTCAGCTGCTCTGCAGGCTTATGCCCTGTTTGCTGCTTCTGCTGACAAGGGTGCAGTGCGTGATCTGAATCAGGTGCGCAGGGGAATTCGGCAGGAGCACGCTCGAACTACCTGACTTGATGCCCGAGACCAGACTCTCTGTTGTTGTAATTACCCACAATGCGTCAGCAACGTTATCGCGTTGTTTGAAATCGGCCGACTTCGCTGATGAAACATTAGTAGTCGACTGCGGTAGTGACGATGATACCGCCGAAATCGCCCGTGCTCATGGGGCGCGGCTGTTGCTTGAGCAATGGCGTGGATTTGGTGCGCAAAAACAGTTTGCTAGCGAACAGGCGAGTTACGACTGGGTGTTGTGCCTGGACTCCGATGAGGTTGTCAGCGATAGTTTACGCCATAGCATTGAGTTGGCACTATCGGGCCTGGATACGTCTCAAACCGATCCAGCCGCTTTTTCTTTTGCCAGACGTAACCACTTTTTGGGCCGTGCGCTGTTGCACGGCGAAGGTTACCCTGATTTAAGCCTCCGTCTTTTTGACCGGCGACGCGCACACTGGTCAGATGACACGGTGCATGAAAAGGTAGTAGTCAATGGTGAGCAAGTTACACTAGCTGGTGACCTGTTGCACTATAGTGGTGACGACCTGACAACATATCTGAGCAAGCAAAACCGTTATAGTACGCTGGCCGCGCAAAGCGGCGTCGCGTCTGGGCAACGGGCAAGCATGAGCCGTGCTCTGGGCAGTGCGTTATTGCGTTTTGTCAAATATTACCTACTGCGCCGCGGCTTCCTGGACGGCTGGCCTGGCCTTGTGCATATTCTGATTGGTTGCAGCAACAGTTTCTTCAAATATGTAAAAATGCTGGAGATAAATAACAAAGCAAATACAAAAGATTAGGTGCCGACGCATGCATTCCTGCCCGATGTTGGCCAGGCTGCGAATAGCCAATCGGTCATCAGCTTTTCGCTATAATGCCATCAACTAGTTGCTGCTTTTGTCCAATTCCTTATCCCCCCATATTCCTTCTACTGGAAAACCTTTACCCATGAACAATGAAGTTCGTCAGGTTGATCCTGAGGTTGAACAACTGCGTACTCCTCCACATTCGCTGGAGGCCGAGCAGTCAGTGCTCGGTGGCTTATTGCTGGATAATGATGCTTGGGATCGTATCGCCGACCAGGTTAGTGACGGCGATTTTTATCGTGATGAACACCGCCGCATTTACCGCCAGATCTGCAAACTGCTTGAAGCCAGCAAACCGGCTGACGCTTTAACGGTGGCCGAGGCGCTGGAGGCGGCTGGAGAAGCAGAGCATACCGGCGGTCTTGCCTATTTGGGAGAATTGGCTTCCAATACTCCATCTGCCTCCAATATTCGTCGTTACGCCGAAATTGTGCGTGAGCGGGCCATCTTGCGCAGACTAATAGCCACAGCTGACGAAATTGCTGGCGACGCCCTGAATCCCTTGGGGCGTGATGTCAAGACACTACTCGACCTGGCTGAAAGCAAAATTTTTGATATAGCCGAAGGCAACTATAGTGGCCAGGATTTTGTGCATATTGATCCATTGCTTACCCAGGTGACAGAGCGCGTACAGGAGCTGTTCGATCGTAACGACTCCTCGAATGTTACCGGCGTACCAACTGGTTATCTTGATATTGATCACATGACATCAGGGATGCAAGAAGGTGACCTGTTGATAGTTGCCGGCAGACCGAGCATGGGCAAGACCGCCTTTGCGCTGAATGTTGCCGAGAATGTCGCGGTAGAAAGCGGGTTGCCGGTTGGCATTTTCTCGATGGAAATGGGCGGTACGCAATTGGCTATGCGTATGCTCTCCTCAATCGGTCGCCTGGATTCAAAAAAAGTGCGCACGGGGCAACTTAACGACGATGACTGGGGTCGTCTGTCGGCGGCGCTTGGGCGCCTGCACGAGACACCGATATATATCGATGAATCAGGTGGNCTTAATCCAATCGATTTACGTGCCCGAGCTCGTCGATTGGCGCGTCAGTTTGGCGGCAANCTNGGTTTGATTGTTGTGGACTACTTGCAGTTAATGACTTCGACACGCCAAAACGAGAACCGGGCAACCGAGTTATCTGATATTTCGCGTTCTATCAAGGCACTGGCGCGGGAGTTGCGCGTACCGATTATTGCATTGTCACAGTTGTCGCGCAAGGTGGAAGAGCGCACCGATAAACGCCCTCTCATGTCCGATCTGCGCGAATCGGGCGCCATTGAACAGGACGCTGATGTGATTATGATGCTCTACCGCGAGGAATACTACAAACCGGACACGTCCAACAAGGGTGTTGCCGAGGTGATCATTGGCAAGCAGCGTAATGGGCCTACTGGCATTGTTGAGCTGGCTTTCCTGGGCACATATACCCGTTTCGAGAATCTGGCGCGCTAACCCTGATAGCCAGACGGCGCCAACTAAATTATTTGAGTGACGTACTGGCTGCGTAGCTTATTTGCGCAAGCCAAGACTATCTACCAGCGTACGGTACGATTTAGCGTTGGTCGATCGCAGGTAATCCAGTAGCTTGCGACGGCGGCTTACCATGCGCAACAGGCCGCGACGGGAGTGGTGGTCTTTGCTATGCGCCTTAAAATGAGGCATTAAATCATTTATGCGTGCAGTCAGCAGCGCTATTTGCACCTCTGGCGAACCGGTATCGCCCTTGCTGCGCTGATATTGTTCGACGATTTGCGCACGTTGCGCGGTATCTATAGACATTTCAAACTCACTTTCCTGTTGATACAGCGCCGCCCCGGTTTGATAGAGCTAACGCCTTGTTTAACCTGCGACATAAGTTCAGGACGGCGGATTATACCTCTCTTTCGCTCAATTATGCCAGGGCGGACCATATTTGGTGTCAAGGCAAAGTAGAAATGTCCCCTGTTCTGGCAAAGTTAAAATGTCCCCTTTTAAGGTTTGAAGGGTTTGGTCTGGCGAGGTGGTTGCGATGAACCGGGCAGCCTGAACTTTTTCCGGGGGTGATTGTCCGGGGGNATATGTCTGGACTTGCGAAGCGATACGGCTGTATCTACCCTGGCGTTGAGCGACTTCTCATCNCTGGGATTATTGGCCTCCTTGCTGTTATCAAAGACCCGGTAAGCGAGCGTTTGCCCGTTGTGACGCAACTCAATTGCCCCGTGTTCATATTCAACGACGGT
>Ga0049116_10000055_pt1 | contig 23770 bp, 23 predicted proteins | sample WorMetvacBELIZE2_FD_55049 | JGI IMG/M metagenome (GOLD analysis project Ga0049116, IMG submission 55049) | Marine gutless worms symbiont microbial communities from Max Planck institute for Marine Microbiology, Germany - Olavius vacuus BELIZE.2 | ecosystem: Host-associated > Annelida > Digestive...
AATCTGAATTATGGGGCAACATGTGATTTAAAAAAGGTAAATTCATGGGGGATTCCTGAGCGAGTCTTTGGTATACCGGCAACCGGGAGTTTTTTATTAACTGATTATCGTAAAAATATTAAACAAACTTTTTTACCGGGTTTATGTGACTATTATCTAGATATTAAAGATTGTATTAAAAAAATTGATTTTTATTTAAATAATTTTAAATATCTTCGTAATCGGGCGATTACATTACAAAAAAATATTATAGATAATCACACATATCAGCAACGAGCTCAACAATTTTTACAAATTATTGAAAAATATTTCTCAAAAGAATATTAAATTAACCATTTTAATATGGACTTTCTGAAAATCAAAACTAACAAAATTACCAATCTACAACTAAATGAATAAAAAAGATAGTCGAAATTCAAATAATTTAATTAATTGTATTTTTGCCAACAATCGTAAAGTAGTAATTCCATTTATCACTGCAGGATATCCTCGATTAACTTCTACTTTACCAATATTAGTTGAACTTGCTCAAAAAGCTAAAATTATTGAAATCGGCATACCTTTTTCGGATCCAATGGCAGATGGCCCGGTGATTGAAGCTGCCAATAATGTTGCAATAAATAACGGAGTAAACATAAATTGGATTTTGGAAATAATTTGCCAATTTCGCAGAATTAATAATAAATCTGCGATTGTCTTGATGGGCTATCAGAACTCTTTTGAGCAATATGCAAAAGGCAACATTAATAAATTTATTAAAGATGCTAAAAATGCCGGGGTAAATGGAATATTAATTGTTGACTCACCATTTGAAGAGTCAAACGATTTATTTATATTTGCAACTAATCAAAATATTGCGATGATTAGATTAATAGCTCCCACAACACCGATAACTAGAATTAAAAAAATTGCAAAATCTAGTTGTGGTTATTTGTATTATGTCTCACTCAAAGGTGTAACTGGAAGTAAGAAAATTAATATTAATGAAGTAAAAAAGCAAGTAAACATTCTTAGAAAACTTCAAAATTTACCAATTGCGGTTGGCTTTGGCATTAGCAATGCCAGTCAAGTAAAAAAGATATTAACCTTTAGTGATGCTGTAGTTATTGGTTCTCAACTAATCAAAATAATAAATAAAAATTTATTTAAATCTGATAAAGAAATTTCAAAAATAGTTGGATCATTTATCAGCAAATTGTTTTAACTGAAATCATGAATGTAGTATTTTCTCATGGTTCAAAATCTCATCCCTGGGGAAAAAAAATTACGGCGTTAGCAAAAATTGCAAAAGAAAAAAATCATCAAGTAGACAGTATTGATTATCAAGATTTAGCCGACCCCGATGAAAGAGTAGATCGATTATTAGCTCATCCAATTATTTGCAATCAATCATCATCAAATACTGTTTTAGTAGGTTCAAGTATGGGTGGGTATGTATGTGCGGCGGCAGCTGAAAAGATTAATTTTAAAGGGATTTTTTTATTAGCGCCTGCAATTCATATTAAAGGTCTGGGGATTCGACAACAAAACCTAATTAGTAAGTCCAATAAAATTTCTATAATTCATGGATTTGAAGATGAGGTTATCCCTTATCAAAACAGTATTAGTTATGCTCAGCAAAATCGAGCAACTTTACACTTGCTTTCCTCAGATCATCGGCTTACTTCAGCTTTAGCCGAAATTGAAAATATTTTTGCAAATTTTTTAGATAGTTTATCTTGAAAAATTTTATTTTTATTCTTAAAATAAATTTAACTTAATCGTTGACAATCTTGAATTTGTTTAAGCTCAAAGATCCTTTGGTTAATATTATCTAAACCTAATAATTTCTCAATTTCGGTAATTGCCGACTTTTTTGTTGTAAGTTGGTTGATAACTTCCAGCATTGGTTCTAAAACAAAAAGCCGATGAATAACTCTGGGATGAGGAATTATTAATTGATTATTAACTTTTAATTTACCGTATATCAAAATATCAATATCAATGGTTCGGGGTTCGTGAAAATAAATTCTTTTACGACCAAGACTTTTTTCAATTGAGCTGAGAAATTTCCATAAGGAATTAGCACTTTGATAATTATCTTGATAATCAGGTATAACAAAACTAATTACCATATTTAGATAATCGTTTTGCGGAGAATTTACTTCTAAAGCTTTACTTTGATAAATTGAAGATTTTTTTATACCTTTAATATTGGGAAATGTATTTATCCTCGAGATTGCCTTTTGCAAGTATTTTTTGCTATCACCTAAATTACTTCCTAATCCTAAATACACCCTCATTACAATTGGGTGAATTCAATAATTTTCGGTAGTATTTTATTTTGAAATTTAGAACCAACAATTAGCCCAAAATGTCCGCAATCAATTTTTAAATTTTTCTTATGTGAATTTGGTATTCCGGTTAGTATAGGTAATATTGCTGATGTTTGACCCGCCGGACACAATACATCTTTNATACCTTCAATTGATAATATTTTAATTTGGGATAAATCTTTTAGATTAATTTTTAAGTTGCCTATTGAAAACTGGTTATTGATTAAATTTTGCTCAATAAAAAAGTGTTTTAAATTATCCAGAACATGCTCAGCATAAATATCCATTACTGAATGTAGATGAGAACTATATTTACTTGCCTTATCAATTAGTTGCCAATCGTTATAGACTGATTGGGTAAAAAGTCTTACTTGCATATTAATATTTCGCTCTCGGTTTAGATTCCAAAAACCTAAATATTGATATAAGCCGGGTAATACCAATCGATTACATCCTTGATATTTACTTGGAACTTTAATAAACATATTACTTAAAGTTTTTTTAATATCATTTTCATTCAAATTCAATGACGATATTAATGAATTGACCCGAGTATCAAATGGAACTCCAATAAAACAGCAAGTTTGAGGAATTGTCCTTTTTTGTTTGGCTAATTGAATTAGTGCTATTAATGTTGGATTACCACTTTGAGAAAATGTGATTACATGAGCCGGATTTATTTCTTTTAAAAAAAATAAAATTTCTTGAACATTGGTTTTTACTTGAAATTTACCATGATCAATCGACACATCTCGTGCATTATGCCATTCGGTTATATATATTTCTGAATTGGGTTTGCGGGAAAGTAATTCTTCAATAAAATTGATAAATACAGTTGCATAATTACCCGATATCGGTGAGATAATTAAANATTTATTTTTAGCTTTNCTTGTNGGAATATAGATTTTTTTTACAACTGCAAAATTAGATTGCAGAAATTTTTCAGTTATGATTTTCGGATCATTAAATATAAATTCGGGTTTTTCATAGTTAATATTGGTATTGATTAATACTTGCCAATACTTATTTAAAAATTTTGTTTGCGGTAAATAACTAAAAGGATTAATTGGATTATTAATTAGACTATCTGAAAACTTTTGAGCTGTTTTAATATTATTTAAAAGAAGCTGATGCCAATCAACAAAATCATAGTAAAGCATAATATTTAATTAGTTATTTTTTAGGTAGAATTTTTTGGGGATTGATCGATGCTTTATTTTTGCGTATTTGAAAGAATAATTTAGGTCGATTAGCATCAGTATCACCTATTTCTGCAATTTTTTCACCTTGAGAAACTTTATAACGCTCTTTTACTAAAATTTTACTATTGTGACCATATACAGATAAGTAATCATTATCATGTTTAATCACAATTAATTTGCCATAACCTTTTAATCCCGAACCAGTGTAAATTACCAATCCATTTGCTGAAGCTATTACCGGTTCACCTACTTTACCGCCAATTTCTATTCCTTTGAGTTTAACACCGTCATATTTTCGGATGACATTACCATCGGCAGGCCAAATAAACCGATGTGAGCCACTTTGAATAGTTTGATTTTCTGAACTAGTTTTTGCACTAGCAATTTTGCTAGTTGAGTTATCTTGAATGTTATTGGATCGGCTTTGATCTTTTGTTGCCGCATCACCTAATTCACTCACAATTAATACTCGATTAGCATCTGTTGGCTGCATTCTTGAAACTCTTGGCCAATTCTTCGTTGTAGTTGTAGATTTTATTGATGATAATTTTTTGGTAGAAGTAGTTAATGATTTATCAGAACTCGTTGAAAAATCAGGGCTTTTAATTTGTGAGGCGGTAGTAACTTTTGAGCTTGAACCGGGTTTTCCACCTAATTGGTAATCGCGAATTTCAATTGGGATTTGCAATCTTTTATCTTTGGTTGTAGAGCAGGCAGCTAAAAATACAACCAAGGATGTAATATATAGAAAAAAAAGATATTTAGCTACCATAAATAATGATTTTACCTACTATTAGTTTATATCCAGAATATTTTATCTATTAAATCGTAAATAAATCAAACCGGTTTAACTAAATTAGATATATGATATTAAAAAAACCGCAGGTAATCCTTTAAAATGATTCGCATCGGAATTGTTCCACTCGTCAATTGGTTTTACCATTACTTCTTCATTTTTTAATGAGATATTCGCACATACAGCAAGGTATAACTTTATAAACTTTTTAGATTTTTTTATTTGTTTGAATAATCTTTGGTTTTTATTAAAAATATTATCTTTTTTTAAATTTTGTTCTAGATTAAATTTTGATTTATGAGAAATTAAAAAATTTATGATTTGATAGGATCGATAAGGAGTTTCAATAAATATTTGAGTTTCGTCATCACAAAATGCTCGGGTACAAAACCTGGTCAATAGTGCAATTCTATCAGTTGATGAATAAGGTAGATATCCATGAAACGCAAAATTTTGACCATTAAATCCCGATAACATTAATGAATGAGTAATAGTTGAAGATCCGGGAAGTGAGCAGACTTTGATGTTGTGTTTATGAGCATATTTTATTATTGCCCCACCAGGATCAGCTACCACCGGACAACCGGCTTCTGAAAGTAATCCTACATGGTTATACTTATTTTCAATAATTAAATTTTTGAAAATATCAGCTCCATCATTTCTTTTAATTTCAAAAATTTCAATTTTATTTAACGGTAATGGATGAGCTAGATTTTTTAAAAATTTCCTAGCGCTTTTAGCGTTTTCAGCAAAAAAGCAATATATATTTTGACAAATTGATACAACCCTTGGAGATAATTGATTAGATGGATAGCTTGAATCTAGGGGTGTTGGAATAATATATAAAACCATAGCTTTTTGGACATTTTCAATAATTCTATCCGGACATTCGGTAGTTATGAAATATCTGTTTATTCATCTAGTTCTAAAGCATGTTTGATATTTGCTGAAGAAAATCCCCGACTTTGGAGAAAATGAATTTTTTTTAATTTTTTGCGGTTAAAGATATTACCTGATTCAGTGGACAGAGATGATTTAAATTTTTTGGTAAGTATTATTTTGCCCCTTTTGATTTCAGCTTGATCAAAAAATTCTGGGTTTTCAATAACATATTCATTTATTAATTGTTGATCAATTCCAGAAATTTTTAAATCATTAATTATTTTTTGTCTTCCGAATTTTTTTTTTAAATATTCAACCCGAGCTAGCGCATATCGTCTATCACTTTGCCAATCCTCTTCAGCCAATTGATCAATTATCAGCTTAATATCATCAGAATTGGCAAACAGAGATAACTTGTTTAATAACTGATATTTAGAATGTTCTCTTTGAGCAAGGAGTTTTAAAGCTTTTTGGCGTATTTGAGTAGTGCTTAATATTTTTTGATTTTTTATTAACATTAAATATACTCATCAAATACTTAAAATATTAAAAGTCCCTATCAATATTGCTTAGCGTGTTATCCTGAACTGTTTGGTTCAGGGTGGCGCCGTCTAGTAGCCGGAAGGTTCACAAACACAAATGTGATGCGATCACATAGGCTTCATTTTCGATGGCTCCAATATTTATTATATTAGTTCAAAGATTTGACGCCATAACCAATATTGCAGGGACAAGGAAATTATAAGTTAAAAAAATAAAACTTATACGTTTTTTTCGGCTCGAGCTTGTAAGGATTTACTTCTTCTTTGGCGGACAAAGCTTATCCAAAAATTGTTGATAATAATATAGGAAATAATTGAACTAAGTAGNGCAAAAATAAACAATCCGGTAAATAGCGGCAATCCAAATTTATATAATGAATGNGTAATTGACTCAAAAAANAAAGTGATGCTACCAAAGTCGATATAAAAACTTTTTTCCGGAGCTTCGATTATTGCGGGATCTAGTTTTGCCGGATATCCTAATAACCATTTACCTAACTTAAATGCAAAAAAATAAATTGGCGGGAATGTAAACGGATTGGTAACAAAGGTGCATGCAGCTGCAACCGCAACATTGCAACGAACAATAATCGCAGCTATGATTGCCAATGGAATTTGAAAAGTTGGAATTATTAATCCAAAAAAAATCCCCGTTGATATACCCAGAGTTACTCCTCGGCGAGACCAATGCCATAAATCATAACCGGTAAAATATGGCTTAATATAACTAAGAGCCCGATTATTTTCTAATGATTCCCGGGTTGGAATTTTTGAACGCAACCATGCTAATTTTGAATTCTTATATTTCACTTTGGTAAATTATTATTCCAACTTTTTTTTAATCAATCTAATATCTCGTTGTTTAAATAATCAATTATTTTCAGATATTCCCAAGAAATTTATATCTTGGAAATATGATTAATCGCTGTTATTATTTAAAAAAAATTAAGTAATTATTAACTAGGTTAAAATCGCATTATTTGTAAATTTCACCTAAAAACTATGTACACATTCATTATTAGAATTATAACTATAAAAATATTTTGCTTGTGGGCAATATCCATAAATTTTGCATGGACTCAAGCACTAGACAAAGTTGTTGCAATTGTAAATGATCAAGTAATAACGCAAAATGAGTTTTCTCAACGATTTGAATTAATTAAAAGCCAACTTGCAGAAGATCAAATCCAATTATCGGAACTTCAATTAACCAACCAAGTAATGCAAACATTAATTCAAGAAGCTGTTGTTATGCAATATGCTCAAAATGCTGGATTTGCACCAGGTACTCAAAGAATCAATTCCGTCTTGCAACAGCAAGCTAAATCTGAAAACATTACTGTGGAGGAAGTTAAACAAAACTTAATCAAACAAGGGATCTCGGCATCTACAATTAAACAACAAATAGCTATGCAAATGATCATTTCTTATGTTCGTGAAAACATTATCAATACTTTAATAAAGGTAAATTCTGTTGAGGTTGATGCATATTTATCGGATAAATTAGGAACCGATGTCGCAAATCAATCTGCTGAAGTAAATGTTGCCCATATTGTTTTTAAAGTTCCGGAAAATGCCAATAAAAAAATTAAAGAACAAACTTATCTAAAAGCACTAGAAGTTTTATCACAAGCTCAAAGTGGTGCTGAATTTTCTGATCTTGCGGCGCGATATTCAGATTTTAGCGATGCCAATCAAGGGGGGATACTGGGCTATCGACCTCAAAATCGATTACCAACAATTTATGAAGAATATTTAGTTAAAATGAATAATGGTGATATTAGTGAAATTTTAACCAGTCCTAACGGTTATCATATAATTAAATTAATTGATCGACGCCATAACACCTTACAAGAAGTAGAAAGAATTCGTGCAAGTCATATATTAATTCGTCCAAAATCGGGATTTTCCGAAGACAAATCTTTACAGGAAATTTTGGAACTTCACCAAAGAATTCAACAAGGTGAAGATTTTGCAGCCATAGCTGCAAATTATTCTCAAGATACCGGAGCTGATAAAAATGGTGATCTAGGTTGGTTATATCCTGGTGATACAGTTGGTAGCTTTGAATCAACTATGGCTAATTTAAAAACTGGGGAAATTAGCGAACCGGTTAGAACTTCATTTGGTTGGCATCTTATTAAAGTTACAGGTCGCGAGATTGTTCCGCTACCGGTAAATAAAGCCCGTCAGTTAGCTACCAGGGCTTTAGTTGAGGAAAAATCTGCAAATGCTTTTAATAATTGGATCAATGAATTAATCGCAAAATCTTATATCAAAATTATTAATTAGATTTATGATTAAAATTCTTTTTTTTGCAAGTGCGCGAGATCGCGCGGGAATTTCTGAGACTTCATATAATTTTGATCATCAAGAATCTCAATTTGAAGAGTTAACCGCTCGCGAATTATTAATAAAAATTGGGCTTGAACAAGAAATTTGTGAAATACCAAATATAAAATGCGCCATTAATCAATCTCTTTCAAGTTTGGATTCAATAGTAAAAAATGGTGATGAGGTAGCTTTTTTCCCACCGGTTACCGGTGGGTAATTTCTCAATTTTCATTTTTTGATAAAAGTAATTTTAATTTTTGGTATACCTCTTCAACAGTAATATCATTTACAAAATATGATGTTTTTTGGATTGCTATATGCTTGCTCTGCCATGGACGCCAATTAATTAAAGAAGAATCGCCAAACAATGCGATAATTTTTTTATCTAAAGCTGCAGCCAGATGCATCGCTCCTCCGTCAGAACATATAAATACATCAATATTTGCAATTCCAGCTATCAGTTGGGATAATTCTGATGTTGCTACTAGTAAAAGACTTGGATATTGTTTTGCTAGTTCAGCAGCTTTTTCATCATCTCCTGGATGCATAAGATTAGTTGAACTACCGGGAGACCAAAATAAAATTATTTGATAATCTGCAATCATCAAAAGTTGAATAAGTTTACTAAAATTTTTAATATTCCATATTTGCGATGGTTTTCGACTAGAAATATGGATACCGATTTTTAGTTTCTGATTATTNAATTGNAATTTTTGATTTTGTTGAAAAATNTAATTTTGATTAGGGTAAATACTAGGTTTGGGTNTTGTANTAGTAATTCCCAANTTATAAAGAAAACTAAAATTCCATTGACATTGNTGAAGATCTTTTTTACTTTTTAAAATTGGTTTATTATTTNCGNTAATCCAACCGGCATCTTGCTCGGTAATGATCATTTTTGCCGGTAAAAATTTTAACCAAATATTACGATCCCACCGAAATGGTGAGAAAGTAATAACTAAATCCGGTTTAAGTCGCCAAACTTGATAGATCTTTTGCAATCGATCTATCTGACATTTAATTTTTGCATAAAATCCGATAACATGCTTAGCTTTAGTATAAAAAAAACAATAATCAATATTGGGATTATTTTCCAAAACTTGATAGTTATAGCTGGTAACCCACGCAATAATATTTGAATTAGGATATTTTTTTTTTATGGCGCTNAATACTGGTGTAGTTAGGACTAAATCACCAATATTATCGGTTCGAACAATTAATATCGTATTGAAATTTTGCATAATAATCTATATATATGGGTTTATCAATTAAACCGATCTTTCTAGATATATTGGTTGAATTAAATTTTAAAAAACACAAATCCCTAAAGTTTAAAACTTGGTAATCAAAGTATTTTAATATTTGCTTATAGTAAATTACTGTTAGAAGTTATATTTTATTTTTAATTTAATTTATTAATTGGACTAAGATAATCTTTGGAGCTGTGATAAAGCAAGCCTGATAAAATTCCAAGGTATACCCAAAAAGCAATGCTGGCATCTCTTACGAAAAAATCATTTAATTGATTTCTCAAAAATACCCCTCCAACCAATGCAATACCGGCAATTGAAATCCAATTGGGATTCTTCATCAGTTTTATCCAAAAATGTTGCAAAATTGAATAAAATAAAAAAAGAACAGCAATGATCCCAGGTACCCCCATTTGCAATCCGTAGTTGAGTTCAATATTATGCGCATGCCAAAGCGTGCCTATTTCAGGTGGTCGTAAATGAGGGTAGATAGTACTCATATTGGTATTATTAATGCCAAAACCATACCCATAAAATGGATGTTCATAAATAGTTTTGATAATATTAATAAAAAAGGGATATCTTACATCCTGAAAAATAAAAGATTCCGGAGATCTAATATATGAAACATAACAAAATAAAGAAATTAATGTTACTGTCAATCCAGAAAAAATTATTAGAAATTTTTTGTTATTGATTTTTAATAATTTAAATCGCCAAGATAAAAGTAAAAATGCTCCGGTTTGAAATAAAACAACCGGCCATATCAGTCTTTGTTTTGATATGAACAAAACATAAAAAACAAAAAATAATGTAAAAACACAGAACCATTTTAAAATTTTATTTGAAGTAATAAAAAGTGTTAACAATAAAAATGGTAATGCGGTGATAATATGAGTAGTAAATAGTCCGACTCCATGAAAATATTTTAATTCAATCCATGTGAAATTATTATATATATACCAAATGCTTGCCCAAGAAGATTGTAGAAAAACACTAATTACAATAACAAATATTAAGATTTTGGCAAAAACCGGTCTGGTTACTACCAGTGTATAAAAAGCAAAAAAACCAGCTAAACAATAAGATATTTCATTTTTAAGTTCCTTTAATGTGCTAGGTAAGTCTATAGCATAGGTAATCGAAAATCCACAGACTAAAATCCAAATTAATATTGACAATTTATAAGGTATTTCAGCGATGTTTATTTTATTGATTGATACTAAACAAATTGAAGTAATTAAACAAAGCGCTAATAGTGATAATCTAGTAGAAACCGTCCCGGCATTCGGTAATACCAAAATTAATAAATAAAAAAAGATGCCGTAACTATAAATTCCAATATTGGGTTTCATTTGATTTTCAATTGATTTTATCGATACCGGCTTTGATAAAAGCGTTAAATATACGATGTCCTTTTTGCGGGGTAGAAGTAAATTCTGGATGAAATTGGCAACCAACAAACCATGGATGATCCGAAATTTCTATCATTTCAGTTAATTGTGTATCTTGAGTTTTGGCTGAAATATTCATACCTGATTTTTCCAATTGATTAATATAATTATTATTGATTTCATATCGATGACGATGTCTTTCAATAATTGTTGATTTCTTATATATTTTTCTAGCTAAAGTATTTTTCTTAATTGAAATTGCTTGACCTCCTAAGCGCATGGTTCCACCTAAATCATCATGCTCACTTCGAATTATTTTTTTACCATCCCGCTGTTGCCATTGGCGGACTAAGGCGATTACCGGAGCTTTAGTATTTAGCTGAAATTCGGTGCTATGGGCTGATCTTAAACCTACAATATTTCTTGCAAATTCAATTACCGCAAGCTGCATGCCTAAACAAATTCCTAGAAAAGGTTTTTTACTTTCGCGAGCAAACTTAATTGCTGCGATTTTTCCTTCAATTCCTCGTTTACCAAATCCACCAGGAACCAAAATTAAATCAGCAGTTGTAATTTTTTGCCATTCATTTTGAGATTTATTTTGTGGTTGCTCAATTTTTTCTGAGTCAACATAACATATTTCTAAACCGCATGAATTATGAATTCCAGCATGTTTGAGTGCTTCATTTAATGATTTATATGATTCAGTTAAATCCACATATTTCCCTACCATGGCAATATTTAACCGATATTTAGGATTGGTTAATCGATAATTTAGTTTATTCCATATTCCCAAATTAGCTTTAGATGCTTTTATACTTAAACATCTACACACTAAATCATCTAATCCTTGTTTATTTAAAAAATTGGGAATTTGATAGATCGATTTTAAATCTGGGACCTCAACTACAGATTTAGGAGCTAGATTGCTAAATAAAGCTAATTTTGATCGCTCAGATACAGGAATACTTCTATCGGTTCGACAAAGCATAATATCCGGTTGAATTCCAATCTCTCGAAGTTTTTGAACTGAATGTTGTGCGGGTTTGGTTTTTAGTTCACCTGCAGTAGCAATATATGGAAGCAAAGTTAAATGAATAAAACAAAATTGATTTCTCCCCAATTCAATAGCCATTTGACGAATAGATTCTAAAAACGGTAATGATTCAATATCACCCACTGTGCCGCCAATTTCAACAATTGCCAGTTCTACATCTCCAGCACCTTTTTTAATACAATTTTTAATTTCATCGGTAATATGAGGGATAACTTGCACTGTTTTTCCTAGATATTTCCCTTGTCTCTCTTTGCGGATAACAGTTTCATATATTTGACCGGTTGTAAAATTATTTAATTTACCCATTTTTACCCCGGTAAAACGCTCATAGTGACCAAGATCTAGATCAGTTTCAGCTCCATCATCAGTAACAAACACTTCACCATGTTGAAAAGGTGACATAGTTCCCGGATCAACATTAATATAAGGATCTAGTTTGAGATGGGTTATATTTATTTTTCGAGATTGTAATATTGCACCTAATGATGCGGCTGCAATACCTTTACCCAAGGAAGATACCACTCCACCGGTTATAAATACAAACTTAGTCATTCAATGTATATTTAAAACCTGGATTTTACAACTAAACTAACAAAATAACCTTATTTATCAACAATTTAATATCAATAAACAACTTTCTTAATAAATTTAACAAAAAATCAAATTTAAAATTGAGATGTGTAATTATCAACAAGTTTATAAAAATATTATTTGATATAATTACATTTTTACCAGGGGTGCTAGGTTTTATCTAGATATTCTTTAGATAAATTCGGCTGAGAGAATACCCTTAACTTGATCCGGATAATGCCGGCGTAAGTAGCGTATATACTCATCACTCAGCGAATTCAAATTCCTCTGGTTTTTTTGGAGGTAATATGAATTGTTTATTAAATGCTTTAAAAGTAATTTCCTGTTTTTTGCTTTTCTTTTTAGTTCCTGTTTATGCTCAAAATGAGCTACGAGTTGCTACCCACAATTCTTTTACTATTGATAAAGAGTTAATAAAAAATTTTGAAAAGCAACATCAAGCAAGAATCAAATTTATTAAATTGGGCGATAGTGGGGAGATGGTAAATAAATTAATTCTTACTCGAAATAGCCCGATTGTCGATGTTGTTTATGGAATTGATAATATTAATCAAAATAAAGCAATCAAAGCTGAGTTATTTGAAAACTTTCAATCGAAAATCAAAACTCGATATCAAATGCAAGATGGGCTCACCGCCATAGACTATGGCTGGGTAACTATTAACTATCATCGAGATTATTTTCAATCTAGAGAGAAAAAACTACCACAATCTTTAAATGATCTGACAAAACCTGAATTTAAAAACTTGATGGTGGTAGAACACCCGGCTACCAGTAGCCCCGGTTTAGCTTTTTTATTAGCAACTTATGAATATTTAGGTCCCGATCAATTATGGGATTTCTGGAAAAAATTAAAAAACAATGGTTTAAAAGTTACCAAGGGATGGAGTGAAGCTTATCAAAAAGAATTTAGTCAAAATGGTGGGAAATATCCTTTAGTTATTAGTTATTTTTCTTCACCGGCAGCAGAAGTATTTTATAGTTCGGATAATCTAAATCAATCACCAACAGAAAATTTATGGCTTGAGGGTAGCTATTTTTTTCAAATTGAAGGTATCGGAATTATCAAAGATACCCCACAAATTGATATAGCTAAAAAGTTTGTTGATTTTATGCTTTCTGAAAAAATCCAAACAGATCTGCAAACTAAAATGTGGATGAACCCGGCTAATGTTGATGTAAAAAATGTTGATGCTTTTAAACATGTTGGCAAAATGCCCAAGATCAAACCTTTTAATTCAAAAATTTATTCTGCAGAACAAATTCAAAAACTAATCGATAAATGGATCAAGATTATGCGCGATTAAACAATGCAAACATAATTATCTATGCATAATTATTGGCGAAACTATAAGTGGCTGTGGGGATTAATTCCAATATTATTCTTGTTTGGTGCAATTTTTTATCCGATAATAAATCTTTTACTAACAGCTTTTGGTGGTAATAATAGCGAAATATTCGGATTAACTAATCGTTGGTTTGATTTAGTTGATTTTTACTACTTTAAACGGATAATAATTACGATATTCCAAGCTGCAACTGCGTCATTTATATGTTTGTTATTAGGGATACCAATAGCATTGGCAATTTGGTTAGTGAAAACTCAGCAATTAAATCCTAACCAATCAAGTCGTGAATATGTTTTATATAAGATTAGAACAAAAAGCTTAAATCAGATTACCAAATTATTGTTACTACCTTTTATTCTGCCGGTGATGGTAGTGATACTGGCTATTCGGGCAATTTCTTTTGAACTTTCTTCCGAAGGATTTATCCCTTTAATTACTACATATGTTTTTTATAACCTGGGCTTAGCTGTATGGTTGATATTTAATGCATTAATGAGAATCCCGGTAAATATTATTAATTCCGCTAAAACTCTAGGGGCTACTAATTGGCAAATTTTAGTTAAGGTAATCCTCCCGATGATTAAAAATTCAATTAATTCAGCATTTGTTTTAGTTTTTTTATTTTGTTCAAGTAGTTTTGGTGTGGCTTTTCTTATCGGTGGTCAAAAATGGGCAACTTTAGAAGTTGAAATTTATTTACTAGCAACGCAAAGCTTAAATCTTCAAGCAGCATCAATATTGGCAATATTACAAATGACAATCATGCTAATACTAATGGTTTACTTTAGCAAACAACAATTTGCATTACCCCTCGCATTTAGTCAAAATAAAAATATCTGGCAACTTCCTAATTGGTTTGTAAACCTAATCTCAATAATAATTTTGGCAATAACCCTTGTAATTCTTTCTCCGATTATCACCTTATTAATTAAGTCATTTACCAATTCCGCAAGTGTTTTCAGCTTGCTTTTTTCCAATCCGGATTTTTATCTGGCATTAACAAATACCTTATTGTTCCCAATAATTGCGATTCCCATAGCATTTGTATTTGCTTGGTGTTCTGCAATTGCAGTATTCTCTACCAGTAGTTCTTTAAACTTTATTCCTCGGAAAAATACTAGAAATTCACTTTTATTTAGTCTACTTTTTTACTCACCATATATGATTAGTGCGACCGTATTGGCTTTGGGTTTGTTAATAACCTATCCTTTTTTTGGTGGCAACCTGTTAATTTTAATATTTGCCTATACCTTTCTTGCTTATCCATTATTAGCTAGAAATATTTTATTAGCTTGGCAACAACATAATCCTTTATTACCATTGGCAGTAGTCAATCTAGGGGGAAATAAGTTTCAAGCTTTTTATCATGGAGTTTTACCGCAAATAATTCCGCAACTACGAACCGGTTTGGCTTTTGCAACTGCAACTATGATCGGTGAATTCTCGTCAACACTATTTTTGAGTCGCCCCGAATGGTTAACACTTTCTACATTTATCTATCAATATCTGGGAAAAGTCGGTAAGAGTAATGTTGATCAGGCTCAATTGTGTGCAGGGATATTAATCGTTTTAACTTTAGTGGTAATTTATTTAATTCATGGACGAACTATTTTTGCAAAGAAAAATCCTTATGCATATTAATTACATATATTCATGTTAGATTTAGAAAATATTACCCATAGATATTTCCAAAATCAAGAAAATACTATTAGCAATTTTTCACTTTCGGTAAAAACAAGTGAATGCGTGGCAATTTTAGGGGCATCGGGAAGTGGTAAAAGTACTATATTAAAAATTATCGCCGGAATAGAAACCATAATTTCCGGTAATGTTTATTGGGATAGAATATTAATTAATACCTTACCTGCGAATAAACGCAGATTTGTTTTACTTTTTCAGGAATATGCGCTTTTCGCTCATCTTAATGTTTTTGAAAATATTGCATTTTCTTTGCGTTTACAGAAAAAAAATTCATCTGAATTAAATAATATTGTTATAAATTGGCTGGATAGATTATATTTATCTGAGCTGGCAGAGCGAAAAATTTGGCAGTTATCAGGTGGTCAGCAACAAAGAGTAGCTTTTGCCAGAGCTTTAGCTGCGAATCCCAAGCTATTATTACTTGATGAACCATTTTCAAATCTTGATGCTGATTTAAGAAAGGAAATGAATTTGTTATTAAAGCAATTAATAACTGAAAACCAACTACCTTGTATTTTAGTTACTCACGATCAAACTGAGGCGAAAAATCTGGCTGATCGAATTATAAATATTTAGCCGATGAAATATTCGAAAAATTTTTGAAATATTTTATTTATCGTTTATTTTATTAAATCTGGAAAATTTTTATCTGCATTTTTGATATAACCATGAGGATTTTGTAACCAAGTGTTTTTAACACTTCGGCTATAGTTTAAATATAGTTTATTATTAATAATTGAAAATTGTTCAGGATCTACTTTAACTAAATAATTTTGGGAAACCCCATAAGCGCAGTAACCTCCATATTGGGGAGCATATTTGGTCGGATCAGCTTTAAACTTAGTAAGATTTTCTTTATTAGTAAATCTCCAATTTGCTCCCTTCCACTCAGTAATATATTTTTCACTTCCTTCCACTGCTTGATTCTGAATGAAGTAAGCAACCGGATCATAACCTGATATTGCAGTATTTGTGTCTTTACCAAAAAAACTACTTTTTAAGGTGTTGATTGGAGATGCAGCTTCCACGGCTAATGAAAAATTCAAAAATAAAAATAATATCAACAAGAAACTATTTTTTGCTTTCAGATAAGTATTCATAAATATATATATATTAAAAAAGTTAAAAAGAATTTATTTCGGTTAATTTATAAAATATCATTTTTTTCAACATAAAAATGAATTCTACATGTTTGAAATAATCTCTGTCAATTATTATTTTTATGAATAGTAGAAGTAGTTATTCTTAATAAAAATTAAATATTGCATTTTCTCCAAAATCCATAAATTGTTATTTATTTCGAAGTATTTTTAGTTGCAATATCAATTAATTCATCAATTTTCATACTTTGATCCAAAATATTATCGTAGATAAAATGAAGTTCGGGGACACCGTATCCTCCCTGTAATCGATGTGATAGCTGACTTCGAAAAAAAGAAGCTGAATTAATTATTACTTCGGTCAAGATCGAAATATCTATATCAGTTTTCATGGTACTAAAATAAACTTTAGCATTTTTTAAATCAGGACTCACATTCACTTCGGTGATCGTTACAAACTGGCTATCGACTCTAGGATCACGAAATTTGGTAAATAAAATATTGCTTATTTCCGCACGTAAGATTTCAGCTACTCTTTGGGGGCGACGACGTGGTGTATCTTTAGCTCGAGCAAAACCTTTGGAAGCAAGAATCATAAATTATTTTCCGCGAATAAGTTGAACTAAATTGATAATTAAAAAAGTTGTAAGCCAAAATACTGCAACAAATAACTCAGGACTTTCAAATGCTAAAAATAAATTAAAAATGTCTGCAAGTGTAAAACTAATAACCGAAAAGATTCTTAAATTCTTAATTGAAGTTGACATATAAGATAGAGATTGCAGTAAAAAGGAAATATTGCCAATAATTATCAATGGTATGCTCATAAGAAATTTGTTTAGTTTGGTAGAAAAAATTTTTGATTTATCNGATAATTATATATCAGTGATTTTTAATTNAAAATCAAAAATCTATCNGATCAATTATTATTAATCATTGTAAATATAAAGATAATCAGATAAAATCCTGNCTTTATCAATTATTAGTATTAGCAAGGTTTAAAGAAATTTATGTATGCAGTTATTAAAACCGGTGGTAAACAATATCGAGTGGAAGTTGATAATACCGTAAAAATCGAAAAACTGCCAAATGCTATTGGTGATAAAGTAAATTTTGATAAAGTGCTATTAATTGGCAATGGTGACAATCTTGAATTTGGTAATCCATTTCTAAAAGGTCGAAGCGTTGAAGGTAATGTAGTTACTCAAGCAAGATCTCGAAAAGTAAAAATTGTAAAATTTCGNCGACGAAAACACTATATGAAACAAGCTAATCATCGTCAACCATACACGGTTGTAAGAATTGAGGCAATCAACTAGATAATTTTAGGAATATTTATGGCTCAAAAAAAAGCGGGTGGCAGTACTAGGAACGGACGGGAATCTCAATCTAAAAGATTGGGGGTAAAAAGATTTGGCGGTCAACAGGTAAAAGCCGGTGAAATTTTAATTCGTCAGCGCGGCACTCAGTTTCATCCGGGTAATAATGTAGGTATTGGCAAGGACCATACTTTATTCGCTTTAATCGATGGTAAAGTTGCATTTCAAATTGGTGGTAAATTAAATCGCCGATCGGTTTCAATTATTAAATAATAAAAAAACTAAGACAATATTAGAATAATTTAAGATTTTCAAGTTTATATAAACCCCCATTACATTATAAAAAATGGGGGATTTTGTTTTAATCATTGATAAATACTATAATTCAAAGGATTGAATTTAAAATGCATTGCACAATAATTTATGGATGCCAAAGTAAAAACTGCTCAACTAGATAGCAATCAACCAAGATTACGCGAAATCCCCTATAACTATACTTCTTTTACAGATCGGGATATTGTAGTTAAACTTTTAGGTGAAAAAGCTTGGATTATTCTTGAGCAATTACGAAGTCAAAGAGTAACAGGGCGTTCGGCCCGAATGTTATTTGAAGTATTAGGTGAAATTTGGGCAGTTCGACGCAATCCCTATCTTGAAAATGATTTAATTACCAATACCCAGAGAAGAAAAATATTTGAAGATACACTAAACCAAAGATTACAAGATATTCACCACCGTGCCCAAAATAATCAACAAGTAATCAAAATTTTAAATATTGCTACCGAGCAAGTTGAGAAAACCAAAAAATGGTTAGATCTGGCGACCCAGCTACGGGAAAAACTGTTAAAAAGACTGTCATCGGTTACTAATAAACAAAATATCGCTTTTGATTCTTTATCAAGAGTAGATCATGTAACTGATGCCACCGATTGGCGGATTGAATATCCATTAGTGGTTTTATATCCTGATAGTATTGAAGAAATTGCTCCGATAGTTTTAATATTAAAGGAATTAGGAATTACCATAATTCCCCGAGGGGGTGCAACCAGTTATGCTGCCAGTGGAATTCCTTTAGATCCAATCTCTGCGGTAGTAAATTGTGAGAAATTTGATTTTCTAGGAGAAGTAACTTGGAAAACTCTACCTGGACGGGATGATCAGACCCCTACTATATATGTTGAAAGCGGTGCAATTACTGAAGAAGTAATTAAACGTGCTGAAGCTAATGATTTAGTATTTGCAGTTGACCCAACTTCAGCTAATGCTTCATGTATCGGCGGTAATATCGCCATGAACGCCGGTGGTAAAAAAGCATTGATTTGGGGTACAGCATTGGATAACTTGTATACATGGAAGATGGTTAACCCACAAGGTCAACTACTAGAAATTACCAGGATTGGTCATAATCTTGGCAAAATTCACGATGCTGACAATGTTTGTTTTGAAATTAAGACTTTTGNATCTAAGACTAAGAAAAAAAATAAATTAATTAAGACCGAAAAGATAGAAGTTGAAGGTCATAAATTTAGAAAAAAGGGACTTGGGAAAGATGTTACTAATAAGTTTTTGTTTGGGATCCCGGGAATTCAAAAAGAAGGCTGTGATGGATTTATTTTATCAGCTGAATTTATCCTCCATCAAATGCCCAAAAATAAAAATGCTATTTGTTTAGAATTTTTTGGNAGAGTTGATAAAGCAGTAAATTCAATTGTTGCAATTAAATCATACATGGACACCAAACCTGATGGCGTTCAATTATGTGGTTTAGAACATCTTGATAACCGGTTTATCAAAGCAGTTGGTTATACTTGTAAATCTTCAAAAATGCGACCACCGCATATGATATTACTTGCGGATATTGCAGGTGATCAATTGGATAAAGTCGAAGAAGTTGCTAAAAATATCATCAAAATTGCTAAAGAACACGGAATTAAAGATTCGGTTGAAGGATTTATCGCTAATACACCTAAACAAATTTCTATGTTCTGGGCTGATCGCTCGCGAACTAGTGCAATCTCCAAGCATACTAATGCATTTAAGATAAACGAGGATGTGGTTATTCCTTTATCGAGAATGGGTGAATATAACGATGGTATTGAATATTTAAATGTCCAATTATCATTAGAAAATAAATTGAATTTATGTGATTCACTTATTGATTTTTTTGAGAATCAAGATCTGCCGATGAATATTAAAGATTCAATTTGTTATAGTCCGGATAACATATCTCAATTTATCTCAATTGACGAGATTAACGCTCGAAAAAAAGCGGCTAATGAAATCTGCAGGAAAGTTCGCGAAAGATGGCAATATTATTTGGATAATCTGAATGAATTGTTTTCAGAAGTTAAAACCAAATTAACTGAGCATAAAGTTATTGTAAGAGATAGTTTAGATTATCAGGCAAATGATAGCGATAGTTTATTTCAAGTTATTCAATATGGCGGGATTAGAGCATCCTGGAAAGAAGAGTTGTTAAAAGATTTCACCAATATTTTTCATGGTCAAATATTTGAACCTACATTAGTCGCAATTAATAATTTGCATAAAAAAGTGCTTAAGGGTAGGATTTTTATTGCAATACATATGCATGCTGGAGATGGTAATGTCCATACCAATATTCCCGTAAATTCCGATAATACTCAAATGTTAAATCGCGTGAAATCAGTAGTTGATGAAATAATGGTTTTAACCAAAAGACTCGACGGGGTAATTTCGGGTGAACATGGAATTGGCATAACCAAAATCGCATATTTAGCTAAAGAAGATTTAGCTCCATTTATCAAGTTCAAGCAAAAAATTGATCCTGATGGGGTATTCAATCGAGGTCAGCTGGAAAATTTTGACATCTTACAAAAGGCATACACCCCTTCGTTTAGTTTAATTGGTCATGAGTCATTGGTTTTAGAAAATTCTGCTTTAGGTGAAATTTCCGATTCAATTAAAAACTGTCTGCGATGTGGTAAGTGTAAACCGGTTTGTGCAACTCATGTTCCCCGAGCAAATATTTTATATTCCCCACGAAGTAAAATTTTAGGAACTTCGATGCTCACCGAAGCAATCCTCTATGAAGCTCAAACTCGCAGAGGAATTTCCAAGGCGCTAACAAATGCTTTAAATGATATTGCTGCACACTGTTCAGTATGTCATAAATGTTTTAATCCCTGCCCGGTTGATATTGATTATGGTTTAGTAACTGCAAAAATTAGAGCATATTTAAAATCTAATCATCATTATCTTGGAACCCCAATTTCTTGGTTGGCAATGCAATTTCTCAATATTAGCGATGCCCGAATAATTAAAGCTATGCGAGTAGCAATGATAACCGCAGGTTATCCGATTCAAAGATTTAGCTATAGAATTTTCCGATATTTAGGAATAACCGGTAAAGCCCGAATAAATCCACCTTCAACAACCGGTAAAACTTCAATACATGAACAATTAATTCAATTTGTTAATAGACCCCTACCTTCAAATGTTCCATTAAAAACTTCTCGAACATTACTAAATATTGATGATCCCAGAATGGTACCGATAATTTATGATAATAAAAAAATTGAATTACAAAAAAATCAAGGTCAAATTGTTGAAAGTGTTTTTTATTTTCCCGGATGTGGTAACGAAAGACTATTTTCACAAGTAGGTTTAGCAACTCAAGCAATGATCGCCTATGCAGGAGCACAATGCATTCTACCACCCACTTATTTGTGTTGCGGATACCCGCAACTTTCGGCTGGATATAGTAATCAATCTGATGATATCACAACTTTTAATCGAGTATTATTTCATCGAATTGCGATTTCACTTAGTTATTTAGATATAAAAACAGTATTAGTCTCTTGTGGAACTTGTATAGATCAATTAGAAAAATATAAATTTGAAGATATTTTTCCAGGAAGCCGTCTACTTGATATACATGAATATTTAATGGAAAAAGAGATATCTTTACCTACTAAAGAACTAAAAGGTTATTCAAAAGAATATATTTATCACGAACCCTGCCATAATCCAATCAAATTTTACAAGACTAAAAATGTGGTAAATAAAGTATTAGGTGAAGAAATATTAACTACTCCTAGATGCTGTGGTGAATCTGGAACTTTATCGGTTACTCGACCGGATATTTCTAATCAAGTGAGATTTGCTAAAAACGAATCGATTCAGAATACCTTAAAAACAATTAATCCAAGAAATTCAAGAAAAAAAACCAAAAATTCTATGGTAAAAATATTAACTTCATGCCCATCGTGTCTTCAAGGGTTAGCACGCTATCAAGCTGATGCAAATATTGAAAGTGAATATGTGGTAGTTGAAATGGCAAGAAAAATTCTTGGAAAAAATTGGATGAATGAGTTCATAGATAAAACTAACAAAAATGGTATAGAAAGGGTATTGTTTTAATTTTATAATTTTTCAATATTTAAACAAACATAATAATTCCTAGTGGATACTAGTATTCATAAAACTCCAGCTATTGTTGGATATGCGCATACTAAATTTGGCAAACATGAATCTCTAAGTTTAGAGGATTTGATTGTTGATGTTACTCAAAACTCTATTGCTAATGCAAGGATTGCAGCCAGTGATATTGACGCAATCTTTGTTGGGCATTTTAATGCAGGTTTAGTTAATGATGGATTCCCCTCCTCCCTTGCTATCCAAGCTAATGATGAACTGCGTTTTAAACCAGCCACCCGATATGAAAATGCCTGTGCTTCTGGATCTGCCGCAATATGGGGAGCTTTGGATGCGATTAATTCTGGTAGGATTAAAGTAGCATTAGTGATTGGTGTAGAAAAAATGACAAATCTTGATAATCTGGAAGTTACTCAAGCTCTCGGACGTGCTTCTTATCAAGGAAATTTTAACGAATCTTCTATGAATTTTCCCCAAACTTTTGCTCATTTTGCTAAACTTTATTTTGATAAATATGGCGATCAATCAAATATTCTGGCTAGAATCGCCGCCAAAAATCATCATAATGCATTACAAAATCCTCTTGCTCATATGCAAAAAGACCTGGGATTTGATTTTTGCAATACCATATCTGATAAAAACCCAATAATTTCACCCCCCCTTCGTAAAACCGATTGTTCGTTAGTTTCAGATGGGGCTGCTGCAATTATTATCGTGCATCCCAATTTATTAAGTAATTTTAACAAAGCTGTAGGTTTCAAAAGTTTCACTCAAATAAATGATTTCATCCCATTAGCCAAGCGGGATATTTTAGAGTTTGCAGCCCCGCAAAAAGCATTTAGTCAGGCATTTAATAATGCTGGAATCACACCCGATGATTTAGATTTTGCTGAGGTTCACGATTGCTTTACAATCGCTGAATTATTAATCTATGAGGCTATGGGATTGACTAAACCGGGAAAGGGTAAAGAAGTAGTTGAAAATGGAAAGGTATATCCAGATGGAGATCTACCCATAAATCTATCTGGAGGATTAAAAGCTAAAGGACATCCGGTTGGTGCAACTGGAGTATCAATGCATGCCTTAGCATATATGCAACTAACTGGACAAGCTGGAGCAATGCAAAAAAAAGGTGCCAGCTTGGGTTGTGTTTTTAATATGGGGGGATCTGCGGTTGCCAATTATGTTTCAGTTCTTGAATCAATAAAATCATAATCTTATGAATCTAGCTCAATGGTTAAACTCCACCGCACTAGCTTGGCCAGAATTACCGGCATTACTCACCGGTACCAAAGTAAAAGCCAATTACCGTGAATTTGCACATCGAGCAGCAAGTTGTGCAACTGCACTTCGTAAACTTTATGATGTTCAGCCCGGCTGTAGGGTTGGAATTTATATGAAAAATTGCACTGAATATTTAGAGGCTATGTATGGAGTATGGTGGGCTGGTGGGGTTGTTGTACCAATTAATGCCAAACTTCATGAAAACGAGGCTGCATATATTATTGATCATTCAAATTCA
>Ga0049116_10000057_pt1 | contig 23406 bp, 20 predicted proteins | sample WorMetvacBELIZE2_FD_55049 | JGI IMG/M metagenome (GOLD analysis project Ga0049116, IMG submission 55049) | Marine gutless worms symbiont microbial communities from Max Planck institute for Marine Microbiology, Germany - Olavius vacuus BELIZE.2 | ecosystem: Host-associated > Annelida > Digestive...
GCGGCCAGGGCCCCGTCAATACCGGCCGCGGCATCTTCAAAGACAACACAATTAGAAGCCGGAACGGCTAAATCATCGGCCGCGGTTAAAAAAACCTCAGGNTCGGGTTTCGCTCTATGAACTCGATTNCCATCCACCACGGAATCGAAAAGNTCGGCCACTTCCAAGAACGCTATCACTGACGGGGTGTTTCGACTGGCGCTGGCGACGGCAGTTTTCAAGCCGGACGAGCGGCATTCAAGGATGAATTCCCTCGCCCCCGGGAGAAGGTCTTCCGGGCCGAGAAGCCCAATCGAGTGGCGGTAGATATCGTTCTTCCTGGCTGCCAATTCCTGTTTATCTTCCTCGCTCAGTGCCGCGCGGGAGGCATCAAGATGGAGAAGAATCTCCAGACTGGCCATTCGGGAGACACCCTTGAGTCTCTCATTATCCTCAGTTGTGAAGGGTATGCCCAAGTCCTCGGCAATGCTTTTCCATGCCAGATAATGAAGTTGGGAGGTATCGACAATGACACCATCAAGATCAAAAATCGCGGCGCGAATCATCAGCGGCTCCTTCGCATCTGAACAATCAAGGGCTGATCCACTTCCAAACGCAACAGTGAGTCCCACACCATGATATCGGTTGCCAGTCCATTGAGCGAACTAATCCGCAGTTGTTCCTGGTCGCAGAAAATTTCCATAAAAGCGCCACGGTAGAGAAGACGAAAACGGAGGCTGCGCCATTCGGAGGGAAGAGAGGGACTGAAAGAGGGAATATCACCCGCGGGTCGGAATCCTCCGAATCCCCACACTACGGCCATCCAAGTGCCCCCCATGNTCGCGACATGAATTCCGTCTNTTGTGTTCCCTTTGGNATCTTTCAAATCGAGGGTGAGCGTTTTCAANAAGTATTCGTATGCCTTCTCCACTTCACCAAGACCAGCCGCCACGATGGAAAANGTTGAGTAGGACAGGGATGAATCGTGGACGGTGATACCCTCATAATAGGAAAAAGTGTTACGGACAGTGGAGTCAAATTCCCCGCTGTCCAGAAGAACGTAGGCGAGTATGGTATCGGCCTGCTTGCATACCTGATATCGGGAAAGGGTCATGGGATGGTAGTGGAGGAAGAGTGGATATCGCGAGCGGGGCGTTTGTTCAAAATCCCAGAGAGGTTTACGCAGGAAAGATTCATCNTGGGGATTGATATCCCTTTTGGCATCATAGGGAACAACCATGGCTGTCGAAGCCTCTTCCCAGCCTCTTCGCTCATGGGATTCAAGGTTAATACGGGTGGACAATGCTTCGAGGGCTTCCGCGTGTTTCTTTTTCATCAAGTCGTAGACCCAAATCGCCTTATTCAGATTCATTGCGGCCATTCGGTTAGTGTAGTAGTTGTCGTTCACCATACAGGTGTATTCATCGGGGCCGGTTATTCCATTGATGTGGAAACCANCTGAAGCAAAGTTGCCCAATTCTATCCAAATGCGAGCAGTTTCAAAGAGAATTTCAGCGCCGTATTCCTTGAGAAACGCCTCATCGGATGTTCCCTCCCAGTAGCGCCAGACCGCGTAGGCGATATCGGCATTGATGTGNTACTGCGCNCTCCCGGAAGGATAGTGAACTGAGCATTCCCGTCCGGAAATTGTTCGCCAGGGGTAGGCGGCGCCTCGACTATGACCCAGAATCCGAGCATTGTTTCTGGCNTCCGGCAGAGCATGGTATCGGTATTCCAAGAGTTTTCTGGCCGCCTGCGGACGAGTGTACAGAAAAAAAGGCATCGTGTAGATCTCGGTATCCCAAAAACAATGTCCNTGATATCCTTCACCGCTCAAGCCCTTTGCGGGAATACCGGAACTGCCCATACCGGACTGCAGCAGATTGTACATATTGAATCGCAAACTAATCAGCTGCTCATCATCAGCATTGACATTNACAATGTCGATGTCCGATCTCTCCCAAAAAGAATCCAGATACACGCGCTGTTCTGCCGCAAGAAGCGAATATGTTGGAGGAACCCCCTCATCCCAGTAGTCTCCACCCCAGTCGGATAATTGCCCATGTCGCCAGGAATCCCGATACACTGCCGTTTTTTCGAGAACCAAGGTTTCCCCTTTTTCCATTGCGGTCTTCCATCGAAGGGTGAGAAGCGAGCCCTCTTCCATGGGCACAGGCCCGTCCAGGCTCCCTGAATCCTTCTGTATTGAATGATCCACCTGAACTCTCAAAACAAGATTCGTCGCGGCAGTACGGGAAACCATGGTAAAACGTTCATTCTTGATATGTGAATCGATTACCTTGAACGAGTTGAATGCTTGTCCGCTCACTCTGGGNTCGGAAGAATCATAGAAATTACTCACATCCCCCCGTACAGTCGATTCAATTTCGACAACAGCGGGGTTCAGCATGGTGAGAGNGTACTGGATAGCAAAAACCTCTGGCCGCTGAAAGGAGACAAGACGCCTCAGCTCCACATGGGCCGATACCCCCTCAGAGCTACTCCAGATGAAACCCCTGAAAGTCTGGCCGGCTCTCATGTCGAGACATCGGTGGTAGTCAGAGACATTTTGGGAATTGAGTACCAATGCCTCGCCATTGATGCGCGTGTGAATTCCCTGAACATCCGTGACATTGAGTATTTGCTCTCCAATCTCAGGAAATCCAAAGAGTTTTTCAGGATGCTCAATATGGTAATTGTCGTAAAAACCGTTGATATAGGCGCCGCGGATACCCCTATATACCGAATCGCAATTCTCCTCGAAGCATCCCCGTATGCCCAAATATCCATTCGCCGCATGGAAAAGGGTCTCTTCGAGGGGTAGCGAAATCGGAGAAAACTTCTTGACTTCAAGTAGGTAAGACATCTATTTGCCGTGAGCCTCTCAAAGAAACTACTGGAATTACATTAATTTGCCGGTATCCACCTGTCAAGATTCAGCGTTTTTAGTAATTCGAGTCCGCGGAATTCTCTCTCAAAGATAAGTGTTGACGACTCCTCAGTATAGGTTTAATATGGGCAATGCGTTGGCCGCTGTTATTCACATGCCATGTGAAACTGTATATGCTGCAGCGAAATGGCTAGGCTGACTCGCTTTGGGTCTATCGTTAAATCATGAATCTTGCGGCCTTGATTAGCCGTAATGAAAGGAGTTTTCAATGAAAAAAATTGTGTTGTCAGTACTTATCGTACTGCTCGTTTCGTCGATTGTTCTCGTTGTTGGATGTAATAGAGCCAAATCGACAACCGAGGGATCGGTGGTAACAATCGCGGGGCCCTTCGTGGATAACGATGCCATCAAATTCGAAGAATCAATCTTGCCCTTCGAAGAAGAAACTGGCATTGATATTCAGTATGAGGGATCAAAAGAATTCGAGGCCTCGATTGCCATACGTATTGAAGGTGGAAATCCGCCGGACATCGTGGACTTTCCCCAGCCTGGACTATTGGACAATTTCGTAAAAAAGGGTTTTGTCATCGACTTAAACGAAACTTTGGATATGGACTTGGTGAAATCCAACTACATCCAGAGCTGGCTGGACATGGCCACCATGGAATCTCCCGATGGTCCGATAATGGCCGGAATCTGGGGCCGTGTAAACGGCAAGTCCCTGGTCTGGTATAACAAGCAAGCGTTCGACGCGGCCGGCTACACGGTTCCTACCACCTGGGAGGAATTAGTGGCGCTCCAAGAAGCAATTCAGGCAGACGGCGATACTCCCTGGGCCGTTGGCATTGAATCCGGTGCGGCTACCGGCTGGCCCATGACTGACTGGGTTGAGGAAATGATGCTTCGCACCACCAGTCTTGAGAACTATGACAAATGGGTTGCTGGCGAACTGAAATTCGACTCCCCAGAGGTGCGCAGGGCTATCGAGGCCGTAACGGATATCTGGTTTGCCGATAATATGGTTTACGGCGGTCGTTCGGGCATCACGGCAGTCAGTTTCGGCGACGCGCCCGTGGTGATGTTCGATGATCCACCTGGTGCCTGGCTGCACAAACAAGGCAACTTCATCACCACGTTCTTCCCGGAGAATCTGGAAGCCGGTGTGGATTATGATTTCTTCTATCTGCCCAGCGTCGATGCCTCCCTGGGGCGCCCGGTTCTGGTTGCCGGTGATATCTTCGCCATGTTCAACGATCGTCCCGAGGTGAGAATGACCATGCAGCACTTCGCCACTGGGGCCTCCATAGAAGGTTGGGTGCGTCTCGGAGGGGCCATCTCGCCGCATAAGGACAGCCAACTCAGCTGGTATACCAACGAGGTGGATCGGAAGGTTGCGGAAATTATTCAGAACGCCACCAGCGTCCGTTTCGATGGTTCCGACCTGATGCCTGGCGCCGTTGGTGCCGGTTCCTTTTGGAGAGAAATGACCGCTTACGTCTCCGGAGCGACAAGTTTGGATGAGGCCTTGGCGACTATCGACGCCTCCTGGCCCCAATAGAAATTCTGAGTAGTTGATAGAGCCGGAAGTGGGGAATTATCCCCACTTCCGGTTTACTCATAGCGTTCATTAATCGGGAAAGAGAGGTTACAATGCTTCAGGATCTTAATCCCACCCGCCGTTATCTCATCCTCGTCATGCTGGTGGCGGCTTTGGCAGTTTTTCTAGTCGGCGGATTCGTACTATTGCAGAACATGCAGCAGTACAAAGTGCTCATGACCATCACAGCCATCGTATGGGGACTCGGGTCAGTCAGCCTCCTATTCTTCGTGTTGAACTCAATCGCGCAAAGCATGCCCCGGAAGATCCGATCGGTAGCCGTGGCCATCGTCTTTGCCGGGCCCGCCACTGCCTTGCTCATCTGGGCCCTTGTTCTGCCGACATTTCGGTCGCTCAGACTGAGTTTCTTGGGGCCGAATGCCCGTGAGTTTGTTTTTCTGAGAAACTANCAATTTGCCTTCACCGACCCCATCATGCTCCAGGCATTCAGGAACAATCTTCTCTGGATGGTTTTCGGAACACTTANCTGTGTCATCCTGGGCATNATTATCGCGGTTTTAGCCGATAAAAGCCGCCATGAAAAACTCTTCAAGTCGCTCATTTTCATGCCCATGGCCATCTCGTTTGTTGGGGCCGGCGTTATATGGAGGTTCATCTACGCTTATAAGGGCGAGGGTGTTAGCATCAGCGAAATCGGCTTGCTCAATGCCATAGTCACCTCTCTCGGTGGAACGGCTCAACCATGGCTCCTGGTGCCATTTTGGAACAACTTCTTNCTNATTGCGATTATGGTGTGGCTCCAAACNGGGTACGCGATGGTGATACTTTCTTCAGCCATCAAAGCCATTCCAGAATCCATCAATGAAGCCGCCCGGGTGGATGGCGCAAACGCATTCAAAATATTCTTTCGCATCACCATACCCTCTGTGATGCCTACCATTATCACAGTGGCGACCACCATTCTCATCTTCAGCCTGAAGCTCTTTGACATCGTCAGAGTAATGACAGGCGGCAACTTCGGAACCAACGTGATCGCGAACGAATTCTACCTCCAACAGTTCACCTACGGTCATTCCGGTCGGGCCTCGGCCATCGCCATTGTGCTGCTGGTAGTCATCGTTCCCGTACTGGCATACAATCTCAAGCAATTTCGGGGAAGGACAACATTGAGATGAAAGACTTAACAAAAAATCGCCAACAATTNCGTGGCAGATTCTTCGTCGGCATCGTTCTTATCATTATCGTTCTAATCTGGACCATCCCCACATTGGGGGTTTTTATTACGTCCTTCCGAGACTCAAGGGATATTTACAGATCGGGATGGTGGACCATACTTCCTCATAGAGAATGGGTGAAAACAAGCGAATTCGAAATTCCGGCAGAAACCGANCCGANTCTGCCGGTTACTATCGAAGGGCACACAGCCACATTCGAAGAATGGCGAAACGGAATTGAAACCGAAGAAAACAGAGTCCTCATATGGTACGGAAACAAACGCTCCCGTAAAATTGAAGTTTTGGAAGAAAAATGGATCGGTTTCGGCGCCAATATCACCCTCCGCAACTACAAAGACGTCCTTGCCGCCGGTGAAATAAGCTTCACCGATGCCCAGGGAAACACGATAACCCGACAGGGCAATAACTTCGCCGATGCGGCACTTAACTCTCTGGCCGTGAGCATTCCAGCNACTGTCATACCCATTTTGATCGCCGCGTTCGCCGCCTATGCGTTTGCCTGGATGGAATTTCCCGGTCGACGTCCTCTCTTCATCATGGTGGTAGCACTCCTCGTTGTACCGCTTCAAATCGCCTTGATACCCGTACTGCGTGATTTTACTAGATGGAATCTAAACGGCACCTTCTTGGCTATGTGGCTCGCCCACACCGGGTTCGGCCTGCCCCTGGCAGTTTACCTGCTCTACAACTACATCAGCTCCCTGTCCAAAGACATCTTTGAGTCCGCCTACCTTGATGGCGCCACCATTTATCACCTTTGTCCGTCTTGTACTCCCCTTGTCGGTGCCCGCGCTTGCGAGCTTTGCCATCTTCCAGTTCCTCTGGGTGTGGAACGACTACCTCGTGGCGCTTGTATTCCTCGGAGATAAGAACCGAGTCGTTACCAGCGCGCTCGCTGCCATGGTTGGCGAAAAGGGTCAAGACTGGCACCTGCTCACCTCCGGCGCGTTCATGAGCATGATACTTCCTCTCATCGTGTTCTTCGCCTTACAGCGCTTCTTTGTCCGTGGGCTTACCTCAGGCTCTGTTAAGGGCTAGAATCGGATTTTTTTGGCTTGATAATAAACAGGGCCATGGATTGATGTTCAATCTTATATTGGCTGCTCGTTGCTACGACTTTTTCGTTCCCCTCCTCTAAAAAATCCTCCGGTGNGGGTAGGGAGGTGTCGATAACTCTCGCCCAGTTTTCACCTGTATGAAGCTCGGGCATCAGGAAGTTTACCGGCTTGTCGGTTGCATTGAAGAATATCATAATACCCACATCATCATGATCGTTGTTGATTTCTTTNTTGCTCCCGTCAATGCGCAGGGCTAAAAGGTTATCCGGTCTTTGCCAATCCATTTCTGTCCCATGCTCGTCGAACCAGCCAATATCCGGAATTTTGTTATTGCTCAAATCGCGGCCCTGAAAGAATTCCCGCCGCTGCAAGGCCGGATGGGCCTTACGGAATGCAATGAGGAGCTTGGCAAATCGAAAAATGCCAGGATAGCGGTCCATCGTGGAAAAGTCATACCAGGTGATGGGATTGTCATGGCAGTANGCATTGTTGTTCCCTCCCTGTGTGCGGCAAATTTCGTCTCCACCAAGCAACATGGGCGTACCGCTGGATAGAAGAAGTGTGGTTAGCATATTCCGTATCATCCGCTGACGAGTATTCAGCACCTGGATATCGTCTGTCTCACCTTCGACGCCCCAATTCCGACTTAAGTTGTAATCCGATCCGTCACGATTATTCTCTCCGTTTGCTTCATTATGTTTTGATTCGTAACTCACCCAATCCGAGAGCGTGAAGCCGTCGTGAGCGGTAATGTAATTGATACTGTGAAAGGGCTTGCGCTCAGTCCGCATGTAAAGATCGGCACTGCCACTGAATCTGGTGGCCANCGCGCTCACTTTGCCGGGAATGTCCAGCCAGAAAGAGCGCACGTCGTCTCGGAATTTATCGTTCCACTCGGCCCATCGTCCTCCATGGAAACTGCCTACCTGATAGGTGCCAGCGGCGTCCCAGGCCTCGGCAATAATTTTGGTATCTCTAAGGACTGGATCCTCAGCAATCCTCTCAAGCACTGGGGGATTGTCCATCATTCTACCCTGACTGTCCCTACCCAGAATGGAGCCTAAATCAAAACGGAATCCGTCGATGTGCATGTCTTGAACCCAGTAGCGCAGTGATTGAATAATGAGTTCTCGAACCACTGGATGATTACAATTCAAGGTGTTTCCACATCCCGAATAGTTCATATAGAATCGCCGGTTGGGAGTAAGCATGTAGTAAATGCTGTTATCCAANCCCCTGAACGAAATGGTGCAGCCCATCTGATCGCCTTCACCGCTGTGATTGAAAACAATGTCCANTATGATTTCAATGCCAGCCTTGTGGAGTTCCCTCACCATGGTTTTAAACTCGTTCACCTGATTGCTGCTGTCACAGGACGCCGCATATTTGCTCTTGGGGGCGAAAAAGGCGATTGTGGAGTACCCCCAATAATTCTTCAGGGGTTTGCCGGTTAGGGGATTGATACGATTCTCGTATTCAAACTCATCGAATTCCGCCACGGGTAGGAGTTCCAGACTTGTAATTCCTANCTCCAGAAAGTAGGGAATCATCTGTACAACAGCGGCGAAGGTTCCAGGGTGTTTAATGCCGTATCGTTTGACAGTTNCCGGATGGGAGCTGAGACTGCGGACATGGGTTTCGTAGATAATTACTTCGCTCAGCGGATAGTTTAACGGTCGATCGCCCTGCCAGTCAAAATCATCGGCTACAACTATGCATTTGGGAATCTGTCTGATATTCCCATCGGTGGAAAACGAGAGATCGGAATCCGGATGGCCGGGNATGAATCCAAAGCTGTCTTTCAGGTTCCAGCGAAAATTTCCGGTAAGCGCCTTCGTGTAGGGATCGATGAGAACTTTATTGCGGTTGAATCGATGTCCCTCGGCAGGTTTATACGGACCATCGACACGGTAGAGGTAGTTCTGCCCTGCCTGAATTCCTTCAATGAAAACATGCCAACAATCCCCGGTTCGGAAATGCGCAGGGTTCAATAGGATTTCATGGGCCGGCATGGAGTCCTCAGGCCGGTTAAATAAGAGTAAGGAAACAGCCGTGGCATGGCGAGAGAACACCGAGAACTGAACTCCCTGTCTCAGAGGCGTAGCCCCGAAGGGGAGGGGGCGGCCTGGTTTGACGCGCAGTCCATCCACCACTGTCCACTCACTATGATTCTTCGCNGTGTTCATAAATCCTCCATTATGCATAAATCCTGCTATGGCACAAGAAAATCCATTCCCCATTGAGCCAACGCATGCGGCAGTTTATCGCCACTGAGTCGATTCTATCCGCCCATCGAAAACGATAAGTATTGCAAATTCCGCATTCAAGGGCGATGCCTTTGAATNAGTTTTTCACACCAGTCGTCTCCCAACTGTCATCCCTCCCACGAAATTNAAAATATTGATGCTAACTGTGCAATTCGGACAGCGCACCCATTGCTATGCTCATCCATGAATACGTAAATTGAATTGGTATGAATTCTGGTCCACAAAAGAGAATTGATGGCATCAAATTGCTTTACAATTGCCGTGGCAGGCTGGCGAATTATTGCTCAGAACCGGGTAGCACGGATGGGGGCAAGGCGTTTACTGCGGCTTATATCCGAATTCCTCGACGCGAGGGTGGCAGGAATCCATTTCACNGATTCGGAAACCTCATATAGCTGGGAAGAACGGGTTGATCGATATTCACGAAACGGCTCCTCATCATGGAATCACCCCTTCCCCGTAGGGGCATCCTGGTGGTTTTTCGAAGGCGCTCAGCNACCAAATAGTGATATATGNCATCTTCTCAACTTGCTCGCGGATCAATGGTTGCGACTTCGGAAAACCGAACGGAAATCCAATTCAGTTTTGCCCTCCGGAAACGATTTTGCCCCGCATTCCACTTGGATTGCCGCTAGTCATGCGTCCAAAAGAGTTTTTTCAATGATACCTTTGATAAGCTTCTCACGACATCCCCTCCTCCTCATCGGCGAGCATGGTACAGGCCGCGCTCATCTGGCAGAGTGGATTCATCAGAATGGACCCGATCCCTCACTACCATTCATATCCACGGATAATTCAGACAAGGAGGGCAATGAGGGAACTGTATTCATTCCTGATTGGATGATGTTGAATGAAAATGAGAAAAGCACATATCTACGTGGATTGAAGCGTGTCATCGCTGCCGCTGTTCCCTCAGCGCATGATTCCAGCCTTCGGAATAACTGGAATCGACTGACCGCGAGCCACGGTTTAATCCTGACAATTCCGGCTCTCCGGAATAGGATAGAGGACATTCCTCTTTTGGCTGGCTGGTTTCTCGAACAACTCACCATGGACTCAAGCCTCAAATCCCCCGGATTATCGCCCGCCGCGGTGGAGGCCCTTCAATCCTATTCATGGCCTGGCAATGTATGTGAGCTCAAGGAAACCATGTCCCTTGTACTTGAAAACATGCCGGGCGACAGAATAAGTATCGGTGATCTGCCTCCGGCCATACGCGGCGCCGTTCTGAAAACCCCTGTTCCATCGCTTCTCAATCATCTCGCGTTCGTGGAATACGAGACGCTCACTGAAGAACTGCGACAACATCAGGGCAATATCAATCGTACCGCGAAAGCTCTCAGTCTCACAGCCCGACAAGTCTCATGGCGTATCAGGAAGTACAACATCTCTTTAGAGAAGTTCAAGGTAAATCGACATNCGGATTCCTAATCTGAGCATGAAGAGCATTCACATTTGTACCCGCAANGGGGAGCCTGATNATATACTCAAAANCATAGAAGATGTCCAGGTTAGGTACAACCGCATTACACAGCTGCTCAACGACGAAGATCGCTAGAGAGGCGGGAACGAATCGGCATGCGGTCACAGTTCTCATTGAGCATCTNGGAATTTACCTCAGAGCCTGCACAGCGGCTCGCTCGATGGTGAGTCCCTGATGATAGCGCTTGAGAAAAGCCTCAAATCCCTTCACATCCGCAGGATCGGGTTTAACGGCCTTTCCGATGCAGCCGGCGAGGGCCAAGTCTAGGAAGTCCGGGAGGCTTTGTGTTTTCCGAACTCGCGCCATATACGCCGCGAGGAGCGCCATGCCCCAGGCCCCCCCCTCACCCGATGTCGTCAGTAAGCTCACCGGCGTGCCTATGGCTGCCGCCATAACGCGCTGCCCCACATGAGCAGTCTTAAAAAAACCGCCATGACCACGAATCTCATCCACTTGCGCTCCCTCTTCTTTCATCAGAACATCCAATCCTGTCCGAAGGGCGCAAAGGGATGTGAAAAGCTGCGCGCGGATAAAATTCTCAATGCTAAACGTCGCATCGGGACCGCGGACAAAAAGTGGTCGTCCCTCACTGAAACCTGTCATGTGCTCGCCAGAAATATATCCGTAAGCCAAAAGGCCACCACAATCCGGATCGCCTTTCAGGGCCAGATCCAGAAGAGTGTCGTAGAGAACCGGTGTGGAGACATCAATACCCAGTGCTTCGATAGCCTTGGCGAAAAGACCAATCCACGCGTCATAATCCGAGGTGCAGTTGTTCGAATGAGCCATACCGACGAGCTTTCCATCGGGGGTAATGATAAGGTCGATTTCTTCATGAACCTTCGATGGTTCATTCTCCATTACCAGCATGGCAAAAACCGAGGTGCCTGCCGAAACATTCCCGGTTCGNGGCTTCACGCTGTTGGTGGCTACCATGCCGGTACTGGCATCTCCCTCAGGCGGACAAAAGGGCACGCCTGCCTTTAATGAACCGGAAATATCCAATAATGCGGCTCCTTCTGCCGTGAGAGTTCCAGCCTCGCTGCCAACAGACACAATCTTCGGCAGCAACTCCAACAAGCTCCATCCCAAACCCGCGTTACCCACATGAGCGTCGAAGGCCGCGGCTCGGCTCGCGTCGTAGTTTTGGGCATCANTATCGATGGGAAACATCCCCGATGCCTCACCGATGCCAATCACTTTCCTGCCCGTAAGCTTCCAATGAACATAGCTGGCCAAGGTGCTCATAAACGCGATATCTTTGATGTGATCTTCCTTGTTGAGTATGGCCTGATAGAGATGGGCGATGCTCCATCGCTGCGGAATCGGATATTGAAAAAGAGCCGTAAGCTGTTCAGCCGCCTCACCTGTTATATTGTTCCGCCAGGTTCGAAAAGGTGTGAGTAGACTGTCTTGTTTGTCGAAAACCAAATACCCATGCATCATGCCGCTGAAGCCGCCGACGGCAAACGAAGTGAGTTCAACTTGGTATTTGTTCTTTACATCTGCTCTCAAATCGGCATAGCAGGCGGCAATTCCTGTCCAAACCTCGTCGAGAGAGTAGGTCCAAATGCCATCAATCAAGGAATTTTCCCAATGATACCCGCCAGAGGCCAGAGGATTATTATCGGGCCCAATCAGCACCGATTTAATTCTTGTGGAACCGAGTTCCATACCCATAATGGCTCGGCCGCTTTCTAAGACTTCCGGTATCGTGCTATCCATAAACGCCCTCTTTGTAAACATGGGAGTTCATCCCCATATGCTGGGGATTCTCACAGCAGAAAGCCTTCACAAGCGCAGTCATCATTCCACCGCGCTTAGTAGGTATTGCCATCCTTCCTTATCCCCCCTAACCTGTTGCAGTTATGAACCAATTCGTCATCAAAGTCACCTGCCCCGATCGTAAAGGCATCGTCGCTGCTGTAGCCAGAATGATAGCCGAGAGTGGCGCGAACATTCTCGATCTCACCCAGCACACGGCCTTGGATGTCGGACTCTTCATGCTCAAGGGACTTTTCGAAGCCCCATTCCCCTTCAATCGAAGAGTTTTTGAAAGCAGCTTCAGCCCCATCGCAGAAGAATTCAACATGAACTGGGCGCTCCACGAAACATCGAGAAAAGACCGCATAGCCATCCTGGTGAGCAAAACCAATCACTGTCTTTGGGAACTACTCCTCAAACATCAGGATGGCGAATTGGAATGCGACATATCCGTCGTCGTTTCCAATCACCTCGTTAACGAGCCGGTGGCCCGACAGTTTGGTATACCATTCTATCAGATTGATTACAGCGCCGAAAAAAAACCCGCCGAAACAGAGATACAGAAAATACTGCAAGAATACAGCATTGACATTGTGATATTGGCCCGTTTCATGCAAATACTCAGCGGCGGTTTTGTCAGTAAATGGAAAAACAAAATCATCAACATCCACCATGGTTTTCTGCCGGCCTTCAAAGGCGCCAAACCCTACCATCAAGCCTGGCACAAGGGCGTGAAAATAATCGGCGCCACCGCGCATTTTGCCAATGAAAATCTTGATCAGGGACCCATCATCGCTCAGGAAGTTATACAGGTGAGCGACCGATCCCACATCAGCCAACTCGTTCGGATAGGCAAGGATGTGGAGCGTCGCACCCTGGTTCACGCCCTCAAGCTCCAGCTCAATCATTCCATTTTCGTTCACGAAAATCGCACCTTCATCCTTCGCTGACTTTNCACATGGCNTTCTTCTTAACCGGCGAGCGCGGCTGTGCTCTTAAGGAATACCGATTACCAAATTGCCCAAGTGAGGACCGCTGATAATATCCTGATGGGCAAGATGGACATCTTCAAATGAATANACGGCTTGTATGAGCGGTTTGATGTGTCCGGCGCGAACACCTTCGACGATGATACGGGCATATTCCCTACGCTCCTCAAGACTGGAGGAAATCATCTTCACGCCTATTATTCTTCCTTCCACACTCATCAAATCTCGTGGGGCAATAGTGATAGGTCCCCGGCTCCCAACCACCACAACTCGTCCCTCCCGTCCTAACAGCTTCAAGTCAGCGTCGAGGTTTTCATTGGCCAGCATTTCCACAATCAAATCCACCCCCCCNTCACCTGCCGCCTTCTTTATCTCTTCGAATCGCCCNGCATCCCGATGGTTGAAGCATCCCTCGGCGCCGTTCACCAAAGTGAGCATTTCCCCCTCATGGGAACCGGCTGTGGCGTAAACTGTTACATCCAGTCCGAGACATAGCTGGAGACAGGCCAAACCCACCCCTCCGCTCGCGCCGTGAATCAGAACTGTCTCATTACCACGCAGCTTTCCCGCGGTAAACAGGGCACGGGCCGCCGTGAAATAGGGAACNCCCAGGCAGGCCCCCTCCACCCATTCCAACTCGTCAGGCAGCGGGTGCAGCGACTCTGGCGCGCAGAGGCAGTATTCCGCGTAGGCGCCGCTTATCGAGCCGGCAACATACACCTTCATACCAACATCAAGATCACGAATACCCTCGCCTGCCTCCTCAATAACCCCGGCGCCGTCCATACCAGGCGTGAATGGTAGCCGTGGCGTATAACCCTGGATTCCCGAACGTTGATAGGTATCCACCGGATTCACACCGGCGGCAAATAAGCGCACCAACAGGGTTTCGGGTTCAAGAGCTGGTATAGGCTGCTCCTGAAGCTTCAGTTGTTCAATTCCGCCGTATTTTTCAACAACTATCGCGCGCATTGTCGAGCCCTCTGATAAAAAAACCAGGCCTGAACTGTAATAGCGCTGTCGAAGGGAGCTTGTCCCATCTGTTCCGCTATTTCAGAATACGGCAGTTCCATAACATCCAGTATCTCATGCTCGTCGAGATTTTGCCTGGTATTTTTTGAAAGACCTCTGGCGAGGAACGTGTATGTTCTGTTGGTCATGAAGGCGGGATTGGGACTCACCGAGCCAATTTCCCGGATTTCCGAGGCCCCATACCCGGTTTCCTCATTGAGCTCCCGCAACGCGGCATCGGCCGGGCTTTCCCCCGAATCAATCGCCCCCGCGGGAAATTCAGAACCAACCTCTTGCGTGCCATGGCGGTATTGCCTGACAATGAGAAGCGATTTTCCTTCTTTCAGTTCGGGAATTACCGTTACCCAGTTTGGGGCATCAACAGAAATAAACGGCGCGTGCTTGCCAGAGGGAGAGCGTCGCCGAACACGGCGCAGGCGTAAGATTCCCGCATCGTACTGAGTTTCACTTTCCACATTCTCCCAGATAAGGTGAGAATCGCTGAGAGAACGATGTGTATCTTCCATCTAATCTCCTTGTGGCCGCGGATCGGGGTAATACCCCTGATTGCCGTTCGGGGTGGTGAGCCGCCAGCCTCGCTGTGTCAAGTCGCCTACATAATCGAAACCGAGCGGCACCTTTCCCCCACCCCCTGGAAGGTCGACAGCGAAGAGCGGCATGNCCAAACCACTCACCCGTTTGCGCAATTCCTCTACCAAATGGCGCGCTTGGGACAGGGGGAGGCGGAATTTTCCGCTGCCTTCGGCCAGATCACCCTGAAACAAATAGTAAGGTTTTACGCGTGCCCTTACCAGTTGGCGAGAGAGTTCCACCAAGATTTCCACCTGGTCGTTGACGCCNTTGAGAAGAACGCTTTGATTGAGTATCGGCAGTCCCTGTCTCTGGAGGCGCTTCACAGCCGTTAGAAATTCCGGCGAGATTTCCCTGGGATGATTGGTTTGAATAACAATCCATATCGCTAAGCGCCTGCCTAAGCCGCGGGCCAAGGCGCTCGTAATTCGCTTGGGATCTACCACTGGTATCCGGGTGGCAAGTCTTAAAACGATGTCCGGCCGAGCGGCCCTCAATGTATCGATATGGCCCAAAAGCACTTTCTCCTCCAGGGTGCAGGGATCGCCCCCAGAGAGAATCAGTTCCTGAACACTGGGCCGCGCGGCAATCCACTTGGCGATGGCCGCCATTTCATCCTGGGCAATGTCGCCATAGTCATCTCCGGTGAGCCGACGGCGAAAACAATGCCGGCAGTAGAGGGCACATTTTCCTGTCATCACCACCAGTGCCCGGTCGGCATAGCGATGAACAAGCCTGGGAAGCGGCATATGCTCCTTNTCGCCGAGGGGNTCGGCCCTATCATCCGGCTGAGCCATGCCCTCAGTGCTCGTGGGAACCGCCTGTATTCGGAGCGGATCGTCTACGCGGCCATTCAGTAGTGAAGCCCAATGAGGGGTAAGCCGAAAGGGGGGCCGGACAGAAGTGTGAATGACANGGTGTTCATCCGCGCTTAGTTTAAGGTTGGGCATAGCATCAAAAACAAAATTTTTGCCGAATTTCATTTTTTCAAGGATATCGGGTGTTCCCCATTATGTCACCTTTGATGCAAGTTGTATGATTGGATGGAATATAGAATGGAGAGACTTCATGAAGGTTAAATCAGAAACCAGAATCGCCCAGATTAGCAATTCCATCATAGACTCNTACAATGAACTGGGGGGTATCAACCATCTAAGCGGTCCCAACCTGCCCTCGCGACAGGGTGTGCAANCGATACTGCAAACCATTGAGACGCTGATTTTTCCTGGATTTCAAGTGGAAGAGGTGTTAGACGACGATTTGATTACTCATACCATCGGCGCGAAGACTCGCAAATTGGTGCAGGAACTCATGGTGGAGATAGCCCGGAGTCTTGAGTACGCGGCGCGTGCTGAAGGAAACGACATAACTTCCGGGTCGTGCCGGAAGAAAGCCGAACAGGTAGCCCTGAATGTGCTTTCCAGGGTTCCTGTGCTACGGCAGAAGGCAATGAACGATGTGGAAGCGGCGTTTAATGGAGATCCCGCCTCCCGAAGTCACGACGAAGTTATTCTCTCCTATCCGGGTCTAAGGGCTATTACCTGTCATCGCATTGCCCACGAACTCTACCTGGAAAACGTACCCTTGATACCGAGAATGATGAGCGAACAGGTGCATGGAGAAGTCGGTATCGACATCCATCCAGGTGCCACGATTGGTGAAGGATTTTTCATCGATCATGGAACTGGGGTTGTCATAGGAGAAACTGCCACCATCGGGAACAATGTCAAGCTTTATCAAGGTGTCACGATCGGCGCGTTGAGTGTTGCCAAGGAGCTGGCGGATCGCAAGCGCCATCCCACATTGGAAGACGAAGTTACCATTTACGCGGGAGCCACAATTNTGGGCGGGAAAACGGTTATAGGGAAGGGATCGGTTATCGGGGGCAATCTCTGGATTACCAGTTCGATTCCGCCGTATTCAGTGATTTACAGCCAGCCTCCACGATATCGGGTGAAAAACCGCTACGCGGATAGTTTTGATGAAAACAACTGGGCAATATAGCATTTGATAGCATACGAAAGTATGTAATGATAATTGCTAATATATGATAACATCCAATAGCGCCATCGTGGCGATTTCCGAGACTATGAAAAAGCTAACGTCTTGAAGATATCCGCCGGGTTACCGGGGCCAGAGTAACATAACTATCCTCGTATCCGCCGATATCTCGTATCCTGGCGGCAAAAGATTCCGCTTCACTCTTGGTGCCAAATGCTCCCATCCGCACCCTGTAGATAAATTCAGTACCGGTATCCTGGGTCATAATCTGTGTGGAAAAACCACGNAGGGAGAACTCTTCACGCACGGACTCTGCCCGAGACATGNTCGTGGTCGCGATNATTTGAACCCAATAGGCATTCTCCCGCACCTCGCGGTAGGCTGGCTTCGGCTTCTCCGGCGGCTTCGGTGGCGGCGTTGTTATAACAGGTTTGGGCGCCGGTTTGATGATGGCCGGTTNCTTTGTAACAACTGGCTTCTGAAAANCTTCCTCCGGCTGAACCTCCTCCGGCTGACTCTGATCGTCGGTATAATCGGTAACAATTTCATTTTCTTCACCTTCCGCAACCTGGAGTGGAGGATATTCGGCGCCCTCTCGAGCCCAGTCGATGGGATCGAACTCATCGGTGACGGTTTCTTCCACCGTCGTCGGCTGAAAGGTCTCGCGAATCGAGTTGGGCATTTCCCGCTCCCTAAGCAATAACAGGCCAGCAGTCAATGCGATTGCCAGTATACTCAATATNCTGAAAACCACCACAAGTGCGGGACTTCTGGTATGTTCGGCGCTCATTTCACCCCTCCAGGCCATAGAGACGATGAAAAATCCGGTCCAGTGACGCATTCAAAGACGCATCGTTTCCCGAGTTCCTCACGCTATAGATTTCGGCGTGCGATGAGAAAAGTTTAGGGCTGAGTCGCTTCTGACTGACAAATCGTCCCTTTATCTGCTCCCAAGGCTGATGATTGCGATGAATAACACGATTTTTTCGCGCATAACGGCTTGCTTTCACCCAAATGATGGCATCGCATATCTTTGGCAATGAAGTTTTGTGCAGATTGATGGCATGGATTACTGCCGGGACAGCCGGTTTTGATTCTATCCACCGACGAGTTTCATCTTCTATCCACCGATAGGTGATTTTTTCCAACTTTTCAAGGCATTGGGGACTTGTGAACACCTTGGCAGCGAGTCTCTCTCGATCGATATGTCCGTTAACCANTATATCAGATCCAATGGCCTGGACAATCTCACTCTTGAAAACCCCGAGCGCGCGATGCGCCATGGCATCCAAATCCAGGGCTCGCCATCCTCGACGCTCCAGAATATCAGCCACATAGTTTTTCCCCGACCCTATTTTGCCTGCCACGCCAATCAGTTTCATCGCCTACGATACCCCCAAAGCCATCAATGAAGCTCTCCCCACGACCTGCCGATCTCCACGCTCACTTTCAGTGGTACAGAAAGATTCGCGCTCGCTTCCATGGTATCTCGAAGCAGCTTGGAGGCAGCCTCCACCTCAGATTCGGGGGTTTCAATCAGCAGCTCATCGTGCACCTGAAGCAGCATGTGGGATTGGGGAAATTGCTGGGAGAGAACCTGATTCACCTCCAGCATGGCCTTCTTCATGATGTCGGCGGCTGTACCTTGAATCCTGGAATTGACGGCGGCTCTTTCAGCCGCGGCCTTTTCCACACGATTTCGACTGTTGATTCCCGGCAGCGGGCGGAAACGCCCGCGGAGAGTACGCACCCCCCCCTCTTTCTCAGCCAGAGCCACTGCCTCATCGACAAAATTTTTGATTCCCATATAAGTGATGAAATAGGCGTCAATGAAATGCTTTGCCTCCTTGCGGCTGATGCCCAGTTCGTTGGATAGGCGAAAAGCACTCATACCGTACATCACACCGAAGTTAACAGTTTTGGCCATTCGGCGCTGTTCGGATGTAACATCCTGTGAATCAATCCCAAACAGAAGAGCGGCAGTACGGGAATGGACATCCACCCCCTCTTGAAAGGCCAGGGACAGCGCCTTGTCACCTGACATATGTGCCAGCACCACGAGCTCTATCTGAGAATAGTCGGCTGAAACGAAAAGGCAGCCCGCCCGGCTCTTAAAAGCGTTTCTGATTCNCCGCCCATTATCGTCCCGAACCGGGATATTCTGAAGATTCGGATTATTGCTGGAAAGTCTCCCGGTGGCCGCGCCGGTTTGGGAATAGCTGGTGTGAATTCGACCGTCCGATGGATTAATGAGCTGCGGCAGAACATCCACATAGGTTGATTTGAGCTTGGTGAGAGACCGGTAATGCAGAATTTTTTCAGGTACCGGATCCTCGGAGGCCAGTTCGGTGAGCACCGAGATGTCGGTGGAATAACCGCTCTTGGTTTTCTTGCCAGGGCTGAGCCCCCGCTCCTCGAAGAGAACCGTCTGAAGCTGTTTTGGGGAAGCGATATTGAATTCGTGGCCGCAGAGTTGGTGAATCTCTTTAACCAGGCCATCGATGGTCCCTTCAAGTTCCCGACCGTAGGCTTCCAATTCACCAATGTCCAATCCAATCCCTTCGAATTCCATAGCCGCTAGAATCGGCTGCAATGGCATCTCCATATCCCGAAAAATGGCCAATCTTTCCGTATCCTGTTCCAGCATGGGGGCAAAAACATGATACAGCCTCAANGTGATATCGGCATCTTCGGCGGCATAGCGCACCGCGTCCTCCAGCGACACTTGATCGAAGCTGCCTCCTTTAGGGACAATGTCGTTGAACTTCAGTGTTCTCAAACCGAGATAGCGATCTGCCAGACTGTCCATGCCCACCGGTGAAGACGCGTCTAACACCCATGCCGCAATCATCGTGTCAAACCAGGCTTCGCGCAGCGCGATTCCCGCTCGGTGCAGCACCTTCATATCATATTTGAAATTCTGTCCTACGACGCGGATATCCGAGTTCCTGAATATGTCATTCAACCAATTCGCCACGACGGCTTGGTCTACAGAAGGACCGTCAACGATGCGTATAGGGAGGTACGCCGCTTCCCCCGCTTTTACCGACACGGACAAACCTACTAAGTTGGCCTCATAGGATCGATATTGTCGGTTTCGGTATCCAGAGCAAAGATGCCCGCGGCTTGAATCTTTTTAGACCAGATATCCAAGTCGGTTTCGTTGAGTATGGCTGTGTATCGAGTTTCCAGGGAGGCAGAATCACCCACTGCCAAGGGCATCGCCGGCGCCGCGGATGCCAACGGACTATCAGCGGATATACCCTGAAGTCCTTCCAGCTCCCCGGCCAAGGTGCGTAAATCCCTCTCCAGAAATATTCTGGCCGCGGCAGCAAAATCGGTATTCACCGCGGCATCCTGAATGAGTTCCTTCTCAATCGGAAGATCGCATACGATGCTTACCAGGTTGCGGCTGAAATAAGCCGCTTCCTGTCCCGCAATGAGCTTCTCCAGTTTGGCGCCTTTAGCCGCCGACTCAAGATTGGCGTACAAATCATCAAGATTGTCCCATTGCGCGAGAAGTGCCGCTGCCGTTTTCTCTCCAATACCCGCCACACCCGGGATATTGTCAGATGTGTCGCCAATGAGAGCCAGATAATCAATCATCTGATCGGGACGCACACCCTTTTCCTCGAATACTTCTTTTGGCCCCATATCCCTGAAGCCACCGCCTTTTTCCGGGCGAAGCAAATGAACTTCATCATCGACTAACTGCATCAGATCTTTGTCCGCGCTCACCAATTGGCACACTCGCCCCTGCCTCCGGCACAATTGAGCCACCGAACCCATCACATCATCAGCCTCATATCGATCTATCCGTATCATCGGGATGCCCATCAAAGCCAACAGCTTTTCAATAAGCTGTACCTGAGCATGGAGATCTTCCGGCGCGCTATCTCGCGTCGACTTGTATTCAGGGTATTCCTCATGTCGGAAGGTCGGCCCGATGGGATCGAAGGCCACGAGAATGCTCTTGGCATCATAAGTTCGTCTTAGAGCGAACAATGTGCGGAAAAAACCACTGATAGCCGAGATATTTTTTCCTTCCCTATCCGTGAGTGGGCGATGAATAAACGCGAAATAGGCCCGATAAATCAAGCCGTAGCCATCGAGAACATACAATGTATCTTTCATACTAACTAGCGATTATACACGCACATCAATCATGGAGGGATAGCTGGATCGGTAGGTTTTGAAAGTTCGTGGACGGAGACGGCGCTCATACAGTTCTCGTGTGATGCCCTCAAGCCGATCCCGAATTTTCGTAGATAGGCTTTTTATTTCCTGTACAGTTTCCGCGCTCCGCTTATTCAAATCCTCATCTACCGGAGCAGCGAATCCCGAGGCCGCTACATCGGCTTCTCTGGATTCGGCGAGAGATTTGCTCGTCTTGATGCCCTCAGCGACAAATACCACCGCGTTATGGATGGCCGTCCACTTCTCTAGACTGAAACGCGGCGATTGTTCCCCATGTTCAGCCGATTCATCAAGGCATTTACCAAGCCGCATGAGCACCTTTTCGTATTGATTCAGCGCGTTCTCACGAGAGCGTCTGATATCTTCCCACCAGGGAGGAGGCAGAGTCGCGTTCATTGCCTAGCCGGCAAGATTGACGCCAGCTATTTGCTCATTTTGTGTTTCAGTATTCTCGATAGTGGCCCACGCGTCCCGAAGTTCACTCATCAGACGATGCACTTCCTTCAACCCGGAAATGTCCTTGGAGAGATTGGCGTCAACAAGCTTCTGATTAAAATACATATACAGATGAAAGAGATTTTGGGCGATGTGTCCGCCCTTTTCAAAATCCAGCGAAACCATCAGCTCGGTAATAATATCTTGAGCCTTCACAATTGCATTATGAGCCAGATCCAGTTTGGGCTGACCCGCGATGAGTTGATTTTCAGCCGTTTTGATCTGCCGGAGCCCCTCATCATACAACATGACAATGAGCTGCCCCTGTGAAGCGGTTTTGACGCGGGTCTGTTTATAAACTCGCAGTGGATCCGTATTCATACGCTTATGTTTCCTCCTGGTGGATAAGGGTCGTATACAAGAATGCAAACCTCAACAGCTCTTATATCGGCTTAAATCGGAACCCTGCTTAGAAAAAAAGTTACACTCAAGTTTTCTGTGCAAGAAACACATCTCATTCTGTTTCAAAAGCATCAAGGCGCCCCGAAATATCGCTTAGCCTGCCCCGCAGGCGCTTGCATCTACACAATACCCGAACCTAGCGCGGATTGGACAGAAAAAACAATCATCTTCCGGAAATTCACCACAATGACCGTAAAGCATCACTTGCTCCATAAAAGGATATTATAGAGCGCCGGCGCCCATTCTTCAAATTACTCTCAAAAAAACTATTAAATCTCCGCAAGAGTTACCAGTATCTCAATGGCCATCCAGCTTGATTCTGAAAAATCTTTCTTCGAAAGAAAGCCCTGGGCCACGGCATGAGCCGCCGTTAATCCCGGATCGGCCCCCTCCACCAATGCCAGAGACGATGATTCACAGAGCCGAGCAATCTCCTTGAGAGCTTCTGAAATCGAGATGTTTCCTCTCTTCCAGCGATTTGCCTCTGTGACAATCAGCTTCATTCGGGATTCTGCNTCCCTTTCGACCGCCAGTTTCACAAGCTTCCTAATTTCTTCTTCAGTGTTTCGATCGTATCTTTGTCGGTTCATAGCAATTCCGTTGCCAGTTCGGCTAAAGGGCTTCGTTCACTTTTAGCCAGAGATATATGTCCGGCCAACCCCTGTTCCTTAAATGCTTCTACCAGATAGGTAAGCCCATTGGATTCGGCATCCAGATATGGACTATCAATTTGGTAAGGGTCTCCTGTAAGCACCACCTTCGAAGCATCACCCGCGCGGCTGACAATGGTTTTCACTTCATGGGGAGTTAGATTCTGTGCNTCATCGACAATAATATACTGCCGCGGCAGAGACCGGCCCCTGATATAGGTAATGGCCTCTATCTCCATCATCTTATTGTTCAGCAGTTGATCGATGCTCTTCAGGTTTTGCTGCTTGGCCGATTCGATGATGTATTCCAGATTGTCAAACACCGGCTGCATCCAATGAGACATCTTAGCCTGTTTCTCCCCCGGAAGGTAACCAAGGTCCTTCCCCATGGGGATAATGGGACGGCTCACCAGCACCCGTGAGTACTGATTTTCCTCAAGTGTTTTCTTGAGAGCCGCCGCCAGAGCCAAGAGGGTTTTCCCAGTACCCGCCTTCCCCACAAGAGTTACCAGGGGAATCGAGTCATCGAGAAGAAGATTGAAGGCCACCCGCTGCTTCACATTCAGAGGTTTGATACCCATCACCGGTTCCTGCCAGGACTCAACAAAATGCAATACCGACTCTTCATTGCCACGGCGACCGATGAAAACAGTCTTATTGCCATCCGATTCCTGCTTAAGGAGAGCAAATTGATTGGGGAAAAGCGGNCGTTCGTCCCATGCAAGCTTGCCTTTNTTCTGGAATTCGGCCGCCTGCTCGTTGCTGATCGTCATCTCGACAATGCCATCATAGAGGTGTTCAATGCTAACTTTGTTTTTCTGATAGTCCACCGCCTT
>Ga0049116_10000061_pt1 | contig 21478 bp, 21 predicted proteins | sample WorMetvacBELIZE2_FD_55049 | JGI IMG/M metagenome (GOLD analysis project Ga0049116, IMG submission 55049) | Marine gutless worms symbiont microbial communities from Max Planck institute for Marine Microbiology, Germany - Olavius vacuus BELIZE.2 | ecosystem: Host-associated > Annelida > Digestive...
CCAAATGTTAATTTGGATTTAAATTCTATTCAAGAAATAAATAAAAGTAAATCTAATACTAAAGTAGAGCCACTACCGGTAGGATTAAAAATTGAAATTGAAGTTCAAAATATGCCGGGTAAATATACACGGGTTGTAAATAGACTTTTTTAATGGAAAAAAACAAACAACAAGGAGTAGCTATTATTACTGTGCTAATGGTAGTAACTTTAGCAATCGGGGTTTCAACTTATTTAATTTGGTCGATTAATAATCGAATTGAGGTTCACGATCTTCAACAACGGCGGTTGCAAAGTCGACTAATTGCACAAACTGGGATTGAATGGGCCGGGGCAATATTATTAGATGATCTTAGAACTTCGGGAAGTATCGATTCAACAAATGAAATTTGGGCTCAACCTCTGCCAACTCTCCCGATTAGAATCAATTCTGATGATCCAAATTCTTCAGTATTTATCAGCGGAAATATCAGTGATGAAATGAGCAAAATAAATATTAATAATTTAGCTTTTACTAATAATCCCGCAATACAAAAATATCATTTAGAGAGCATAAAAAAGTTATTAGTTATTTTGGATATTCCTCTAAAATATTCATATTATCTATTCGATTGGATCGATGCAAATGATGAACTTATTGAGGTAAATAGCGCCGAAAGTGTATATTATTTAAAGGAGAATCCACCATATCGCGCTGCGAATCAACCGCTAGCAGAAATTGCCAATTTATCATTAGTTCGCGAAATGACCCCGGAAATATTAAATCGATTAAAACCTTATATAACGTTTTTACCAAAAGCAACTAAGATAAATATTAATACTGCATCTGCAGAAGTTCTAGCGGCAACTATTCCAGATATTAGTTATTCACAAGCATTAGTTATTGTTGAAAACCGCAAAAAAAAACCTTTTAAGAAAATTAATGATTTTTTACAACTTTTTTCTGAAAATGTTCGTAAAAATATACCAATAAGGCAATTATCGGTTTCTTCATCTTTTTTCAAAATCAATGCCCAGGTTGTGCAAAACGATAACTACCTTAAGGCAGAAGCATTATTAGAGCGAAAATCAAATCGTTGGCCATTTATTTGGTGGCAAAAAATCTTGTAACTATCTTACTCTAAAGGGTTTTACAGCTAAATCTAAATCTCTGGCAGCTTTACTAGCCCACTTACCTAAACCAAATAAATTAAATTCNAATCCCCAAGTTTGATTGTATTTATTTTCGNTGATCAANACATTGGTACGATAAATTGAAAATCCCATACAACAACTAAAATAACGAAGCCCAAGCCGTGTTTCAATTAATTTTTTATCTGCTAAAGAATAATAATTTCTTCCTGTTAAACTGATATTAGTTTTTAAATAGTCATTTAGAGGCCAATCTATTGCACCTTCAATTACTTCATGCAAATTTACTTTGGATAAAATGTTTCTTTGCAAATTTGTAAGCCTGGGTAAGTTCTCGTTTTGCTGATATAAATAGCGAATCCCAATGAGTCGATCATCTTTAGGTTGAAAACTTAAAAGTCCTTCAAAACTTGAGGTTTTCTTGGTTTGAGGGTTATATCGCCAGCTAGATTCAATACGCCATTTTTCTAGTTGAGAATTAACGCTAAATAAAAAATCACTGAATTTGTATTGTTGCTCTACTTCACTAGTTAAACCCACTTTACTATTATTTAAAAAATATCTTTGACCAAGATTAATACTTAATAATTCCCGACCGTTATCTTCAAATAAGCGGCTGGTTAGTCCTAATGAAAACACATTTGCATCAGAGATTCGATCCCATCCGGAAAATAAATTATCAACATTTAATCGTGATAGCTGAAAATTGGGTTTGGAAGTATCAATTACTGGAATATCTTGTTGACGTTTATAAGGAATAAACAACCAATAGATACTCGGTTCTAAAGTTTGAATCCATTTTTTTTTTTGATTCAATTCTCTTTCAAATATTAATCCNCCACCTATCTTGGTAATTGGCAGAAAACGAGTTATTTCAGATTGCCGGTAATTTTGGGGATTAAAAAGTCGATAATGGGATAAGTGCCCACCTATTTGCCAACTTGCAAAACCGCTGATATCGTTATATTGCCAACTGAGTTTGGGATATAACCATGCTCGATTAATATTAGTTTTTTCACTGTGATTAAAGTTTGTCCATTCCCCGCTAACATTGACAAAAGTGTTGCCATAAATTTCCCGCCAATCATTTTGAGGATCAATTAATTTATAGCTTGGAGAATTAAAAGAAAATGCCGGAACCCTTACATAAGGCTTATTGCTTTTGGGATTGGTAGATAGGTTTTGATAGTCAAAATAACCCAACCGCGCTTGCCAATTTTTATAATTTCCATTAAATATAATATTATTTGGTAAATTTATTGCTGATTCTTTATAAATCTGATCACCATAATCATTAAGATATTGAATATCTGAAACTTTATTACCAAGTAAAGTGTAATTTAGATTTTTATTAATTTGACCTTGATGTGAAGCATATAGACGATATCGTCGGCGATTATTATCAATATAATTTGCTTGATAATTACTATCGTAATCTATACCATTTATAAAAATTTCCCCACTACTTGATTTAGTTAGATAGCGAAACTTATTGTTTAATAGGATACCTTGACTATCCAAGTATGTTGGTGATAGAAGCCAATCATAATTTGGAGCTAAATTAACATAATAAGGTTGGGTAAAATTAAAACTATCTCTTTCTCCGGTTGTTATAAATTCAATTTTAGGTAGTAAAAATCCGCTTTTACGGCTGCCATCAAGAGGGAAGTCCATCCAGGGAAGATAAAAAACTGGAAAGCCACCAAATCGTAGAACAATATTTCTAGCAACTCCAATATTAGTGTCATTAAAAGTAGATAATGAACTCGCAGAAATTTTCCAATCTGGTTCAGCTTCAGGGCATGTGGTTATTTCAACATCTTCAAAATCATTTTGATTAGAATTTACCTTAGAAAATTTAGTAAACTTTCCGATAAAAGATAATTTTTCACTAAAACCGCGACTACTTACTATTCCNGTATTACTCTGGGTATAATTAAATGGCTGGGAAATGATGTTGCCATTTTCGGTTTCAACATTTTGATTTTTTTGGTTATATATTCCCTGGGCAAATTTAAAAATATATTGAGGGTTAGCTAAATAAAATGTTGAGGGTAATGTGATTTGATTGCTTAATAAATCTCCATAGGCTTGATCGGTATAGATCGTATTATTTTGATTATGGATAATCACATTACCTTGTGCCCGCCAAAATTTTTGGGCAGTGCCAAATGTTTGATCGGCAAGAATTTCGATTAAATTACTATCACTTATTAAGTTCGGAGGATCATATTTTTGATTTATTAAATCTTTTTGAATTATGAAAGGATTTTTACATTGGGCTAAGGCTGGAGAATGTTGTATCCAGATAATNAGAAGTATAACTAGACTAAATATTTGGGTGATATTTANATGAAAAATAACCGTGCTATTTTTCATATTTTAGGAATTCTTTTTATTGGTAATTTTTTTATTATTTGTTATTTTGGATATATATAGGCCTAATTCAAACAATATCCACATTGGTAACGCTAATAGAAGTTGGGAAAAAACATCTGGAGGGGTGACAATCGCGGCAATAATGAACGATCCAACAATAATATAGGGACGGGCTTTTTGTAATGTTTCAATTTCGACAATACCGACTTTGGTTAATACCAACACAACGATTGGAACTTCAAAAGTAATTCCAAAAGCTATAAACAACCTAATTACAAAATTAAAAAACTGCTCAATATCGGTCATTACTTTGACAGATTCAGATGCTGTTGCTTGAATAAAACCGAATACTAAAGGAAATACTACATAATATGCAAACACCATTCCTAATAAAAATAAAATATAACTTGAAACCACAATTGGCATTATCCATTTTTTTTCATGTTGATAAAGACCCGGTGCAATAAAAGCCCAAACATGGTATAAAACATAGGGTAAACAAAATACCAAGGATACGACAAAAGCAAGCTTTACCGGAATCATAAAAGAAGAAATTACCCCGATAGCAATTATTTCTTGGTGATCAATGGGCATAACCTTTAATAAAGGAATTGATAAAAATTCTAAAATTTCATTTCGCCAGGCGACTAAAATAAAAAAAATAATAATTACCGGAATAATCGAACGAATTACCCGATCTCGAAGTTCAATTAAATGTGAGATAAATGGTAGTTCTTCAGCCATTTATTTGGTTTGAGCAATTTTAGATTTAATGGTTTTAGTTTTTTTAACGGGGACTTTACTTTTTTTAAGACTAGTTTTTTTGATGCTCTTTTTAACCTTAGTAACTTGATTTATCTGATTTTGCATAGAATTTTCAACACTGGAGAGTTCTTTATTAATTTCATTGGTCATCGAATTGGTTTTTTCAGTAAACTCTTTTTTTAATTCAGATATTTCAGATAATTCAATTTCTTTTTCGACTTCTCGCCTTACCGATGAAACATAACGATTTACTTGTGATAACATCTTGCCTGCCATTCGGGCAACTACAGGCAATCTTTTTGGTCCAATTATAATTAAAGCTAAAACTCCGATTATCGCTAATTCGGAGAAAGCAAAATCAAACATTATTTATTCTACGAAGAGTTTTTTTCTTTGGATTCTTCAACTACCGATTCGGTAGCTGATGCTTCAATCGTATTTGGGGATTCGGTTTCATCTTCTTTAAGACCTTTTTTAAAATCTTTAATCGCAGCACCTAAATCTTTACCAATATTTTTAATTTTTGCGGTGCCAAATACCAAAATCACTACAATTAAAACTATTACCCAATGCCATATACTAAATGTACCCATTTTCAATCCTTTCAGTTAGTCTGAGATTAATTTATCGATACCATTCTCCCTAAGGGACTCTTTCCTCCTAGAATATGCATATGAATATGCATTATTTCTTGATTGCCAATAGTTCGGTTATTTATAATTAGGCGACAACCTTCAGGTGATCCGTTTTCAATTGCTAATTTATCAGCTACCTGGATCATTCTACCCAATGCCATTTGATGTTGCTGGTTATCAATTTCAATTTTACTTAAATTTTCTAAATGAAGTTTTGGAATAACTAATATATGCGTTGGTGTTTGCGGACGAATATCCGGAAATGCCAAAACCAACTCGTCTTGATATAGGATTGTCGTTGGAATATCCTGATTAACAAATTTGCAAAATAAGCAATCATTCATATTTATCTCTTTTTCCGATTAGCCTTTTCGATAAAACCACCAACCCCCTCTCTGTTAATTAATTCCTCGGCAATTTCTGTTAAATCAATATTGTTATAAGCGATTGCTATTTGAAGATGAAATAATAAATCTGCTGCCTCATGAATCAAAGCCTTTTTATGAGCTTTGCTTTTTCGCTTTTGAAAATCGCAAATTGCTACAGTAAATTCTGCAAACTCTTCCGCGGATTTTTGCAATGGACGGTCAAATTGACCTTGTAAAAGTGAAGCGATATAAGATTTTTTTGAATCAGCATTATTTAATTTTCTTCTTGAATTAATAACATCTTGTAATCGAAGAAAAACCGAAATTTTATCTAAATTTTTAGAGCTTTTATTAGTTGGAGATTTTTTGTTAACAGTCATTTTCTAGGGTTTTATGGTTTTTCAAAATTATTTTCGAACATTATTAAGTTTAGCTTTATGCTTTAGGATATGCTGATCTAAAATATCTACCACCAAATCAACGGCGCTATAAAATTTATCAGATGATTTACTAACATGAAAATCTTTTCCCATCGCTCGTAGATGCATTGAACATATTTGACTATTTTTTTCTACAGAAGCGGTAACAGATACTTCAACAGGTCGATCAAAATGACGTTTTATTTTCTCTAGTTTAGTTTTTACATATTGTTGAATGGCGGGGGTAATTTCTAATGAATGACCGATAAACTTTATTTCCATATTTCCTAAATTTACATGACAAATAAATAATCCTATATTCTAAAAGGAATTGCAAATTATGCCAAAGCAGGTTATTTAATCNGTAAAAATGAAATTGTAAGTCTAAAAATTATATTTATATTCGTTCAACCATTGCACCTATTGCATTTAGCTTTTGTTCTAAATTAGCATAACCCCGATCTAAGTGATAAATTCTATCGATAATTGTTTCGCCCTTTGCGGCTAAGCCTGCAATAACCAAACAAGCTGATGCCCGCAAATCTGTTGCCATTACTGGAGCTCCTTGTAATTCATCTACACCTTCGATTATTGCGTTATGATTATTAATATTTATTTTTGCCCCCATTCTATTTAATTCACTAGCATGTAAAAATCTGTTTTCAAAAATCGTCTCAACAATTTGGGTTGTGCCATTTCCTATTGATGATAAAGCCATTGCTTGAGCCTGCATATCGGTAGGAAATCCCGGATAAGGCATTGTTTGAATACTAATTGATTTAGGTCGATCTTCCATTTGAATTGTAATTGAGTTATTTTTTTGTTCAATTTTTGCTCCGGATTCAACTAGTTTATCAATAACTATTGTTAGTAAATCTACCGAAGTATTTTCGCATACTACCTCACCTTTACAAGCAGCAACTGCAGTAAGAATGGTGCCGGTTTCGATTCGATCTGGAATTACAAAATGACTAGCTTTATTTAACTTTTCAACACCAGATATGGTGATTCTAGTAGTTCCTGCACCATTGATTTTCGCTCCCATTTTTATTAAAAGTTCTGCAAGATCAACCACTTCCGGTTCACAAGCACAATTATCTAGAATTGTGATACCTTCTGCGAGAGTTGCCGCCATCATTAAATTTTCGGTGCCGGTTACTGTAACCTTATCCATAACATAGTTTGCACCCAGTAAACGAGATTTTCCTTTGGGAATTCTTGCAATTACATCACCTTTATCAATGGTTATTTGTGTGCCCATTGCTTCCAATCCTTTTAGATGTAAATTGATAGGTCGGGCACCAATTGCGCAGCCTCCAGGCATCGAAATTCTAGCAATACCATTACGAGCGAGTAAAGGTCCTAATACTAATATAGAAGCTCTCATAGTTTTTACCAAATCATATGATGCAATATCACAAATAATTTTTTTAACACTTATTTCTAGTTCCTGAGATATTTCATTTCCATATTGATCAAGATGTCGAGGTTTTTCAATAATTTCAGCACCTAATTTAATTAGGAGTTGTTTTAAAGTGTTGATATCTCGTAAAGTTGGAATGTTGGAGAGCTTAATCGAATCATTTGTTAAAAGAGATGCACACATTAATGGTAAGGCAGAGTTTTTAGCACCCGAAATATTTACCTTACCAAAAAGACTATTACCACCTTTGATTCGAAACTTATCCATTTATCTACATCCTGTATGAATCTAAAGTAAAATTATAAGCTAGTGAAATAACCGCTAATATTTGATTAAATTTTCACAAATTATTCATCAAATTATATAAAAACTAAGGAAAATCTATGATAACTGGTGTGCATACAATGTTCTATTCCTCAGAAGTTGAAGCATTACGGGCTTTTATCAGAGATAAACTAGGATTTCCTGCTACTGATGTAGGTAATGGTTGGTTAATTTTTGATTTACCTGAGGCCGACATGGGTTGCCATCCAGCAGCAGATATTGATCGTCAACAAAGCGGCACCCACTATGTTTCATTTTATTGTGATGATATTAACAAAACTGTAGAGGAACTAAAAAGTCGTGGAGTAGAATTTATTGATGATATTACTGATGCTGGTTATGGTCTTGCTATTCATTTTGAAATGCCCGGCAAGGTTCCAGTTGAACTATATCAACCGTATTACAAATAGTTAAATACTTCAACATCAGAAGTAATCGAAATTAATTATTTTATTAATCCAGTAAATTTAATAAAATAATGTGCCAATGCACATTATTGACTAAAACTATTACTTTTGTTACTATCCTTGCTTATTTTTAACTACTGCGGGAATAGCTCAGTTGGTAGAGCGCAACCTTGCCAAGGTTGAGGTCGCGAGTTCGAGACTCGTTTCCCGCTCCAGTAAATTGCCAAATATTCTGTATAATGGCGGGGTGGCAGAGTGGTTATGCAGCGGCCTGCAAAGCCGTCTACGCCGGTTCGATTCCGACTCCCGCCTCCAATATATATTAATCACCATCAATTTTTCAATATAGATTGTTAAAAATGAAATTTTGTTGGCGTTTAATCTATCAGATATTATATTTATTATCATTACCTTACCTAGCGTATCAGGAAAAAACCAAACATTTTAAAAGTCTTAGTTTTAAATTATGGCTAAAAAATAAGCTTGGTTTTTCTAACTTTCCCAATTATCAAAGCCAATCAAGAATTTGGGTTCATGGAGTTTCAATGGGGGAAATTAATACCGGAATATTGTTTATAAAAAAATGGTTAGATATAAATCCAAATCATCAAATCGTATTTACTACACATACTCGAACCGGCAGAGATAGCGCGATAGCCTTTGCTAATAATTCAACCTATAAAAGCAAAATTTTGGTGGAGCTTGCCCCATTTGATTTAACTTCTTCAGTTAATAATTTTATATACCAACATAAATTTATGGCACTAATCTTAATCGAAAGCGATCTATGGCCAGCAACTTCATGGGTATGTAATAAACGAGAATTACCCATATATATAATCAACGCAAGAATGTCGCCGAAAACCGAAAGTAAAATTCAGAATTTTAAAAAAATTGGAATTCAAAATTTATGGGATAAGCCTAATTTAATTATTGCTCAAAACCCTGATCAAGCAATTATGTGGCAGCAAATTGGTTCTAAGGTAGTTATCGGAGGACAACTTAAGTATGATCTTGAAGTACCGGTAAACCAAATAAAGCTTGGAGATAAATTTATAAAATATCTAAAACAAAATAGCAACAAAAAAGTATTATTGTTTGCCAGCACTAGAGAAGGAGAGGAGTTGATCGCTCTAAAAATATGGAAAGACTTTAGGCATTGATTTTCGTAAAAAATTTAATTTAGTAATAGTTCCTCGACACTTATCTCGGGTAAATCAAATAGTTAATTTAATCAAAAATTTTAATGGTCAAAANTTTCAATCACAATTGCGTTCGAGCATGAACGATGAATTCTATCAAGATCAAAATATTTGGATTGGTGATTCGCTAGCCGAAATGTTTGCTTATTATCAATTAGCAGATCTAGTAGTTATCGGAGGAAGTTTATTGTCTTATGGTGGACAAAACCCGATTGAAGCATTTGCTATAGGGGTGCCATTAATTTTTGGACCATATACTTATAACTTTACCCAAGTTCGGGAAGAAGCCATAATCAATAACGCCGCATTTGGTATTGATGAAAAAGATAATTTAATAGCTAAAGCNGTAAACCTAATTATTANGATTTCCCNAGATGAAAAAATCCAAAAAAATATGATCGAAAATCAAAAAAAATTAATTTTCAAAAACCAAGGGTCAATTTCTAAAACTATAGAAATTCTTCAAAAAGAAAACTTTTTTACAAAAGCTGGATGAATTATTAAAATACTCAAATAAATTTCTTTATAACTTCAATAAATAAATTTTTATTTGTTGCTGCAACAATTTTATCAATTGAGGGTGAGGTTTTTTCTCCTAAAATTGCTAGACGCAAAGGAATCCCAAGTTCAGGCATTTTTTTATTGGTTGTTTGTAAGCACTCTTTAAATATTTTCTGAATATTATATGATTGCCAATTATCAATTGACAATTTTGAAAATTCTTTGTATAAATATTGAAATACATCTTTGGCATTGTTAATTATTTCAATTTCGTCTGAAGTATAGGTTTTATCTTGATCAATTTTCGCAAACTTGGCAAGATGGTTGGATAATTCACAAATTGTTTGACAACGGTCTTGATAGAGTTCAAGAATTTTTTTTATCGAGCATTTTTGACTTGCAATAACAATTTGTTCTTTTTTTTCGGTTGATAATACCAATTGAAAAAGTCTTTCAACATCAGCATTGATAATGTATTGTTGATTTAGCCATAGTAATTTATGCCGATCAAATCTCGCTGGCGAGGATTGCAATTTATCCCATTCAAACCAACTTGCTAAATCCTTTTTTGAAAATATTTCATCATTTCCATGGCTAAAGCCTAATCGAGCAAGATAATTATTTAATGCTTCCGGTAAAAAACCTTGATCTAAATATTCGTTTACATTAATTGCACCATGCCTCTTTGAAAGTTTCTCGCCATCATCACCATGAATCATCGGTAGATGAGCAAATTCAGGAATTTTAAAACCTAATGCTAAATAAAGATTTATTTGTTTAGGGGTATTGTTTATATGATCATCCCCGCGGATGATATGGGTAATTTTATATTCGTTATCATCAATAACATTTGCAAAGTTATATGTGGGTACNCCATCNGCACGCATTATTACAAAATCATCAAATTCACAATTATCTATGGATATATTTCCCTTGACTAAATCAAACCAATGAATTACTCCTTGATCTGGATACTTAAACCTGATTACTGGTGATATTCCCGATGGTGGAGCTTGATTTGATTGATAGCAGCGACGATTATAGTGAGGTTTTTCACCACTAAATTTTTGTTTTTGTCGTAAGTTTTCTAATTGTTCTTTACTGCAATAACATTTATAAGCCAATCCCTGGTCAATTAAAACTTGGGCAGCAAGTTGATATTGTTGGATTCGTTTAGATTGATAGATTACTGGCTNATGAAAATCAAGCTCAAGCCATTTCATTGCATCAATAATTTCAGAAATTGCCTGATTATTATTTCGTTGTAAATCGGTATCTTCGATTCTAAGTAAAAANTCAGCCTTTTGATTTTGCCTTCGGAAGTGTTCAATAAATGCCCAATTAAAAAGTGCTGTTCGAGCACCGCCAATATGTAAAAAACCAGTGGGGCTAGGAGCAAAGCGTGCGCGGATTATTTGATCTGTCATTGCTAAAAATTATAATAAATTTAGAATNGATAGTTGNAGTCTAACTTTATAGGTATAAATATAATTTTTATTTTATGATGATAATTGCCAATGAGGACAGATTTTAAAACTTCCGTCACTTTTTTTTGCTTGATCTAGATAAAATGATGCGGCTAGGGCGATCATAACAGCATTATCAGTGCAATATTCAAAAGGAGTAAAAAATAAATTCACCTTTTTATTCTTCGCCTGTTTCATAAAAGCATTAAATAAAAATCGATTTCTAGCTACCCCTCCACAAACAGCTAAATTGTTAATTCCGGATTTATTTATCGCACTAAGTGCTTTACTGATAAGCACTTCGGTAATAGCATTTTGAAATTCAAAGGCTATTTCTGGATAATCTTCAATTTTTGACTGACTTACCCAATGCCAAACTGCAGTTTTAAGTCCGGAAAAACTCATGTTTAAATTCTTAGAATTAATCATCGGCCTGGGAAGCTTTTTGCTAGCTTTAGGTTTGGAATATTTAGCCGCAAGCTTTTCTAAATGTTGTCCACCGGGATAAGTCAGACCTAATAATTTTGCCGATTTATCAAAAGCTTCACCAGCCGCATCATCAACACTTTCACCCAATAATTCATATTTTTTTGGTTTTATAACTTTATATATTTGACTATGTCCACCTGAAATTAGTAATGCAATATAGGGAAACTGTGGAGGAGATTTTGCCAGAAGTGGTGATAACAAATGTCCTTCGAGATGATGAATTGGAATTACCGGTTTTTGGATACTAGTCGCTAAGGCTTGGGTAAATCCACCTGCGACCATCAACGCTCCTGCAAGACCTGGACCGGCAGTATAAGCAAAATAATCAATATCATTCCAATTTAGATTTGCTTGTTGTAAAACATTTTGGGCTAGAGGTTTAATTTTACGAATATGATCACGAGATGCAAGTTCTGGCACCACCCCACCAAATTGAGAATGAATATCGGTTTGAGAATGCAAAGAATGATAATACTGAAAATTGTTAAATCTAGAATTTTTGGTAAATCTTAAAAGAGCAACAGCGGTTTCATCACATGATGTTTCAAAAGCTAAAATATTTTTCATATCTATAAGATTAGGGATTAATTCTTTGTTGATTTACCGAATGAAAAGGAAAATGTTAATTAATCAAATCCTTCAAATGAATGCTATATTGATTTTCAGATATTGGTTGTCCCCAGAAACGAAGAACTGGAATTAAAACTTCTTGCGTCTTTGCATTTGGCGACAAAATTAATTGTAAATTAATTCGATTAATTTCTCCTTTACCACCACCGGTAATTGAAAGAGGTCCTTTTAGAGTTTTAATATTTAGCTGAGCGATGTTTTGATTAATCTCTGTAGATAATTGATAATCTCCTATCGGTGATACAGGAAAAATGTCAAGCGATGCGTTTTTCCATTCAATAATTGCGGTTAATTTTTTAATTTGGGAGTTATTAATCAATTCTCCTTGTAGATTGTTTATGATTAAATTCCCCCGAGCATTTAAATCTTTCCAGGTAATTTGCATATCTTCAGGTATTAGGTATGTAATTATTCCTAAGGGAATTGGTAAATTATTAATATTTAAAAATAAACTTCTTTGCCAAGTAATAGTTGAACGGTCCCGGTCGGTTTGAATATTTAATATAATTTTTCCACGAAATATTTCGGATAAATCAAAATTCCATTTAAGAATTGCAATTTTTTTAGGGAGGCTACGATCATGGGTAAAAGTTATTAAATTACCGCTACCATCTAACAATCTACCTTGTGGTTGAGAAATCGTAAATGTATTTTTAGTATTTTTTAATAATAAAACCCCCAATAAATTTGCCGGGGCAAAATATATTGCACTAGATATTAATAATAATACTAGCCAACCAACAAAAATTGTTTTTAATAATTTTGAACTCACTTAGTTTTTTTCCTCAGAAAAAACCACATTGCCGGAGATTTTATTAAAACTTTCTGTTTGTAAAAAAAGGTTAGTAATAGCAATATTTTGTTTTTTATTAATATCTTCTAGCCATCTAAAGACCACATCCGGTTTTGCAAAATTAATATCAACTTTAATTTGCTTTATATTATTTACAACTTTTACTTGTGGCTCGCTAAAAGCAGGAATCAATAATTCTGTTGAAATTTGCTGTTTACCACTTTCATTAATTTGATTGATTTGTAAGGGAATTAATGATTGGGTAATCGCTTTAGTTAAATTTTGTTGATTAGTTGTTTGATTATATTTTTTAATTTTTTCGAGATAATAATTGGATAATTGAGCATTATTTTTAAGTATTGGTAATTGATTGGCTAGATTTTGATAGTTGTTAGTTAAAACATAAATAAAAAATATTAAGACAATAAATAGAGAAACCATAAAACTTACCATAATAATATTTCTTTGATTAGCTGATCGTTTCTGCCACCAAATAAAAGGTATTTGATTATTATGGGTTACCATGTTAAATAGATTTTGCGATAATATTTATAGTTGGTTTTTATAGATCTTTACTTTATTGCCTTCAACATTAATGATCATATTATTAACAATACTATTATTAATATTGGGAAGGTTTTCAAATTCAACCGTTAGAATTTCATTTTGCCAAAATATTTTTTTCGGTTTACTATTCTCTTGGCTTTTCGTAAGTTTATCGGTTAAGATCGAAAACGCTGAGATAAAATTTGATTCGTAATTTTTTACTATTGATAAATATTTATTTTCAATTTGAGCTAACGGATTAACTGTTTTAACAGCATTCTTGGGAAAAATTTGATAGAAATTATCATCAATTTGTTTTTGAAGTTTGCTTACTTCATGGGATACCTTAATTAAATTTCCTAAAAATGCAATTATTACTATTAATATAATTATTAAAACCGGTTGGTAAATTCCACTTAATGCCCGATGAGATTGAAATAAAAAATCACGAATGCCAAATTGATTTTTTCGAAAAATCACTAGGTTTTTAAAATCGAGTTTTTCGATAATTGAGTTTTTTGCTTTTATCGTAGGTAATGGATAGTTAATTTTGTCGTAATATTCTTGAAAACGATCATAATCGCAAAGATCTAAAGCTTGAGGTGTTGGTTTATTTTGATTGCTTCGGCTAGTTTAATATCAATGCCAATCTTTTCAAAACCAAACGGCAGACAAGTTCCAAGATATTTGTCATATCTAAAAATTAATCCCTTTTCAGTTTTCCACAAACTCCAATGATTGTTACTAAAAGGAGGTAATAATGTTTGAGTAGTTATTTGATAATTAAAAAGTTTTGCTTGTTTAGCCAGATTATGAACATTTTGCAATAATTTTTTATTAAACACCCCAATTTTAATTTTATCTTTTTGTTGTTCTAATACTTCGATTTCAATATTATCCAAATCTTCAATAATTTTTTCTTCAAGTGCGTAGATAATCGTGCGTTTTTCTAAAGGAATCTTTTTCGACCAATTTAATTCAGTGAGTAATACTGAATCTGCAGGTAAGATGAATACCGCAGAAGAATTTTTAGTAAATACAGGAATATTACGACCCTTGTCAATTGACAATTTACCTTGAATTCTATTAACAACAAGCCAAAAATCAATTTTGGCAATTTTGTCAGAGTAATCTAAAAATAACCAATAAAGCATATTTTGTAAGATCTAATTTCAATTATGATTATAAGTTGAAAAATATCTCGAATATTTTGGGATAAGAGTTTTAGGTAGAATAAAGCTGATGATTACTACCAAAATAAAATTCAATTAATTGGTTTGCTCGATCGGGATAGTTTAAGATCATTTTTGGTGCGAGTTCCTTTGCTAAAAGTAAAAGTCGATAATCAGCTGCAAGATTGGCAAATCTAAGAGTCGGTAAACCGCTTTGTTTATCACCAACAATCTCTCCGGGTCCGCGTAGTCGCAAATCTTCTTGAGCAATAGTAAAACCATCTAGATTTTGATAAATCGCTTTTAGCCGCATTTTGGCAATTTCTGTTAGTGGTTCCTGAAAAAGCAAAATACACATACTTTGATGACTGCCACGACCTATTCGACCTCGAAGTTGATGAAGTTGAGACAAACCGAATCGTTCGGCATTTTCAATTACCATATAACACGCATTGGCAATATCAACCCCCACCTCAATAATTGTTGTTGATACTAATAAAGATATATTATTTTCAACAAATTTAGTAATTACTTGATTTCTTTCAGTTGAATTCATCTTGCCATGTAATAATCCTATCTTATTTTGAATCGCCAATTCAGGTAATTCATTTGCAAGATTTTGATAAGTTTGTTCAGCAGTTTGTAATTGCAATGTTGAAGATTCTTCAATTAATGGGCAAACCCAATAAACCTGTCGACCTTCTTTAATTACTGAATTTAGAAAATCGATTATTTCATTACGACGAGTTGCATTAACCATTCGAGTTTTTATCGGCTTTCGCCCGGGAGGTAATTCATCTATTGTTGATACATCCAAATGAGAATAATAGCTCATTGCTAAAGTGCGAGGAATTGGGGTTGCCGACATCATTAATTGATGTGGTGCAAAATCCGGACTCAGTTCTTTTCGTTCTTGAAGACGGATTCGCTGTAAAACCCCGAATCTTTGCTGTTCATCTATGATTGCCAATGCCAACTCGGGAAAAGTTAAAGTTTCTTCAATTAAAGCATGAGTGCCAACAACTAAATTAATTAATTTTTGTTTAACTAAATTTGCTAGTTGAGAGCGTTCTTTGGGTTTTGTAGCTGATGACAACCAACCAATATTAATTCCTAATGGTCGCAAAAATGAACAAAATCGTTGATAATGTTGTTCAGCTAAAATCTCGGTAGGTGCCATAATAACCGCTTGACGATTACTGCTAATAGCTTTTAGACAAGCCATTAATGAAATTATAGTTTTACCTGAACCTACATCTCCTTGTAAAAGTCTAGCCATTGGGGTATGGTTTTCAAGATCGGATTTAATTTCTCGCCAAACTTTTAATTGAGATGATGTAAGCTTAAATGGTAGATTTTTTTTTAATTTTTCAACAAAGTGTTCATTTGCTAAAGCGTATGATTTTCTGGTTTTAAATTTTTGTCTCAATCGATTTAACAATATTTGCAGACTCAATAACTCATCAAAAGCCAATCTTTTTCGATACGGATTTTCAATTGATGTATAAAATTCTAAGGGTTGATCGGTAGTTGGAAAATGAAGTTGTTTTAGCGAATGTTTTAGTAAAGGCAACTTTTTGGAAAAATTTTGATCAGCAACTATCTCATCCGGTAAGATCTCATCCGGCATTCGCTCCAGAGCCTTTTTTATTTGGTTGGATAATACTATCTGATTTAATCCACTAGTTAGCGGATAAATTGGCGAATATTTATTTTCGATTTTTGGTGCCTTATCGGCTAGCTGCCAACGTGGATGAAAAAATTCTCTAAGATAATTTTCAACTTTAAGTTCACCATAAATTCTTAATGAAATTCCGGGTTTAAGCAGATTTAATTGTGCTGGATATAAATTAAAAAAACGAATTAGGACATCTGTTGAACCATCAGTAACTTGTAATCGATATCGACGCTTTCGGCCAAATCCTTGAGTTTGTAGGGATTTAATTATTACTTCAAATTGAGCATATTGACCGGAAATTGCATCTTTAAGCTTAATAATCCGGCTTAAATCTTCATATCGAATAGGTAAATGAGTAACCAATTGTTGAGTTGTAAAAATACCTAAGCGATTAGCTTTTTCTGAAAATGCTTTAGTAAAAAATAAATTGTCAAAACATTTTAATTTTGAATTAATTAAACAAATTGATTGTGGGGATTCAGATTGATTCTTGTTTAAGGTAGATTTTTTTTTTGAATTATTTTTAAATTTTGACATTCTCGAATTTGCAATCTAAGTTAATTGCAATTATTTTTAATTGCCCAAATTTCCGGCAGATGTTTTTGTAGTTCTTGCTGTTGTTGACGAAAATAAAATAACAATTTATGATTATCTTTGGGTAAGAGAAGTAAATCTATTGTGTCTACAACTTGATTTTGAATTAGTTCGGAAGTATTATTCTTAAAAAAATTTGCTAGATCCAATGCTTCTTGGTAATTGCTAAAAAAAATAGTTATTGGTTTTTTATTAGTTAAATAGTTCGGCATTTCCGCCGGCAGTGGCGTACTTATATAAAATGAACCTTGAACCAAAGGTGATATTAGCTCATCAAAATTACTTTTACCTAAAATTTGTAGCCGACCTAATTTGGTCTTTTTTTGAGGCAGACTTGCTAAAAAATCATTTGAATTTGGTGAAAGTGATGTTTTATCAAAAGATTGACTAGGAAAACTAATACATAAAAGTTGTTTTTGCATTATTTCAGAANTGCTTAGTTCTTCAAAAATAATTTGTAAACGATCTTTTTCAGTATCTGGTGGATCGACTTTTTTTGATATTGATTCTTGAACATTATTGCTGATTTCAGAGGGATTTGAATTTTGATTTACTGAATTTATAAAATTAATATAGTTATCAATAAGAGATGCAATTTTTAATCTAACATTTTCATAAATTTCAGCAGAATAATTTATCTGATTTTTCGCAGTGTTTATTATTTTATGTAGAGAAAAATCTTTATCAATTTGATACCATAGCATCAAAGTTAAAATATTTAAAACAACTAAAATAATAATTAATATTCTAAAAAAAGTCATATATTAATCTAGATAATTACTCATAAACTCCTAAGAGGACAATTTTTTTCTTAAATTTGCTGCCAATGCATGTGCTTGTAGCCCTTCACTTTCAGCTAGTATCTCTGCAGTTCCGGCAATTTTGTTTACTGTGGGAATGTCTAAATTTAATATTGAAGTAGCTTTATAAAAATCATGAACTGACAAAGGCGATGAAAAACGAGCCGACCCCGAGGTTGGCAGAATATGATTAGTTCCGGCACAATAATCACCCAACACTTCACAACTATGATGACCGAGAAAAATTGCTCCGGCATACTTAATTTGCCTAGCAATTTTATTAGGAGGATTTTTGCGAAAATCTGTAGCAATGCTAAGTGTTCAGGGGCAATTTGATTGGCAATACTTATTGCCTGAGTAAGATTTTTGACTAAAATTAGTGCACCTCTGTTTTTTAAAGATCTATTAATTATTTTACTTCTCGCAAATTTAGGAAGAAAATTCCTTATAGATATTTCAACTTGATCAATAATATTTTGATCGGTAGTTAATAAAATTGATTGAGCATTTTCATCATGTTCAGCTTGGGCTAATAAGTCTGCAGCTATCCAATCGGGATTACCACTACCATCGTTAATAATTATTAACTCAGATGGTCCTGCCAACATATCAATTCCAATTTTTCCAAATAGTTGTCGTTTTGCTTCAACTACATAAGCATTTCCCGGACCGACAATTTTGTCACATTGAGGAATGCTTCTAGTTCCAAAAGCAACCGCAGCAACAGCTTGAGCCCCGCCAATTGTAAAAAACCGATCAACTTTTACTAAACTTGCACAAGCTAAAACTACCGGATTAATCTCACCATTAGGAGTTGGATTTAGAATGATTAATTCCTTAACTCCGGCAATTTTTGCCGGAATAGCATTCATCAGCAGTGAAGATGGATAACTTGCTTTGCCGCCGGGCACATATAAAGCTACTCGGGTTAATGGTTGGATTCGATAACTTAAAGTTCCCTTACCTTCCTGATAAGAAAACCCCTGATATTTTTGATGTAAATGATATTGTTGCAAACGATTTCGCGCAGTATTTAATGCTATATATAATTCTCTAGGAATTTGCCGCTCAGCTTTTTTTAGTTTTGATTTGGGAATTTCTAATAATTTAGGATTTTTTATCGACAATCTATCAAATTTATTGGTAAATTTTAATAAAGCCAAATCACCATTTTTTTTTATTTGAGAAATGATTNTAGTAACCGTATTTTTAATTTCTTGATTTTCTTTTTGTGGAAGGTTAACTAATTTTTCCAGTTGATTTGAAAAATTTGAGTTAGTAGTATTTAAAATATTTGTAATTTTTGACATAATCAATTAGTTTTGCCTGACTTGTAAATTATAGAATAACAAGCAATAAAATGGATGACATCAATTGTAGATCTCAACAGCTGATCGAAAATTTTATTGATACGATTTGGCTGGAAGAGGGGCTTGCTAATAATACTTTAGTAAGTTATCGAAACGATCTTAAAAAATTTACTAAATGGTTTAATAATTTACACCAAGAGCAAGGAATCGATTTTGCCAATCAGATCGACATTCATAAGTATATTGCCGAAATCGCAAAAAATTCCCGAGCCACAACACAACGCAGAATGATTGCAACATTAAAACGTTTTTTTCGATTTTTAAAATCATCTAACCAAATCGAAGAAGATCCCACTATAGGCACTATTTTACCCAATATGCCAATGCGTTTTCCGAAATCACTTTCAGAAGAAGAGGTTGAGCGATTAATTAATTCTCCCGATATCAATACTCCTCAAGGATTACGAGATCGAACAATGTTAGAAGTAATATATGCAACGGGTTTGAGAGTTAGTGAATTGGTAATGCTGAAAATTTATGAAGTCTCCCTTGATGTAGGTGCGGTAAGAATTATTGGGAAAGGAAATAAAGAACGATTGGTGCCAATCGGTGAAGTTGCTCAAAATTGGGTAAAAAGATATTTGGCTACTGCTCGACCACTACTTTTTGATGTAAATAAACATAAAAGCACCGACGGACTTTTTATTACCCGACTAGGAAAGCCGATGAGTCGTCAGTCTTTTTGGCAAATAATTAAGAAATATGCTCTTCAAGTTGATATCCCACAAAATAAACTTTCACCTCATACTTTACGGCACGCCTTTGCTACCCATTTATTGAATCATGGTGCAGATTTACGGGTAGTGCAATTATTGCTGGGTCATGCTGATATCTCAACTACACAAGTTTACACTCATATTGCTCGCGAAAGACTTAAAGATCTTCATAGTAAACACCATCCAAGAGCTTAAAAAATAATTAATAATCGATTTCAGGGATTTTTGGTAAAATGATGCAGTGCAATAGATTTAAAATTTGGGTTAAAAAAGGATTAAAATGAGCAATATGTTGAATGTAAATGAACTTAAACATGATTGGGAAACCAATCCCAGGTGGAAAAATGTAAAACGCGGTTATTCTGCTGAAGATGTTGTTCGTCTTCGGGGAAGTCTTCAAGTTGAGCATACATTAGCTACCCGTGGGGCAAAAAAATTATGGGAATTGATTAATGGAAAGGCTAAAAAAGGTTATGTTAATTGTTTTGGAGCCATAACAGCCGGTCAAGCTATGCAGCAAGCAAAAGCCGGATTAGAAGCTGTATATTTATCCGGCTGGCAAGTTGCTGCTGACGGTAATACCTCAGAAACCATGTATCCCGATCAATCACTTTATGCTTATGATTCGGTGCCGGTTATGGTTCGTCGAATTAATAATTGTTTTAAAAGGGCTGATGAAATTCAAAGCTCACGAGGTATAGCTCCTGAAAATAAAGAATTTATTGATTACTTTTTGCCGATTGTTGCCGATGCTGAAGCAGGTTTTGGTGGAGTATTAAATGCTTTTGAATTAATGAAAAATATGATAACTGCAGGCGCTGCTGGAGTTCATTTTGAAGATCAATTAGCTGCAGTTAAAAAATGTGGACATATGGGCGGGAAAGTATTAGTCCCCACTCAAGAAGCTGTTGAAAAATTAATAGCTGCTCGTTTTGCCGCTGATATTATGGGAGTACCTACCATAGTTTTAGCCAGAACTGACTCTGAAGCTGCAAATTTATTAACTTCCGATTTTGATGAAAACGATAAACCTTTCTTAACCGGTGAGCGCACTCCTGAAGGTTTTTATCGGGTAAAAAACGGACTTGAACAAGCAATAAGCCGAGGTATTGCCTATGCCCCTTATGCAGATTTAGTCTGGTGTGAAACCGGAACACCGGATGTCGGATTTGCTCGGGAATTTGCCCAAGCAATTAAACAAAAATATCCCGATAAACTTTTAGCATATAACTGTTCACCTTCATTTAATTGGAAGAAGAATCTTGATGATAAAACTATCGCTAGTTTTCAACAGCAAATTGCCGATATGGGTTATAAATATCAGTTTATTACTTTAGCGGGTATTCATATCAATTGGTTTAATACTTTTGAATTTGCCTATGAATATGCTCGTGGGGAAGGTATGAAACACTATGTTAATCAAGTCCAAGAACCTGAATTTGCGGCTCGGGATAAAGGCTATACTTTTGCTTCACATCAGCAAGAAGTTGGCGCAGGTTATTTTGATGATGTAACTACGGTAATTCAAGGTGGTAGTTCAAGTGTTAAAGCACTAGAAGGTTCAACTGAGGAAGAACAATTTAAATAAAATACTTTAAAAAGTCTTTCATCAATTATTTAAGTATTTAGCTGACTATTTTATAAATTATAATTTATGAAAAAAAGCACTGG
>Ga0049116_10000066_pt1 | contig 21299 bp, 19 predicted proteins | sample WorMetvacBELIZE2_FD_55049 | JGI IMG/M metagenome (GOLD analysis project Ga0049116, IMG submission 55049) | Marine gutless worms symbiont microbial communities from Max Planck institute for Marine Microbiology, Germany - Olavius vacuus BELIZE.2 | ecosystem: Host-associated > Annelida > Digestive...
TATTATTCTTAGATTAAAATATTAAGGCGAGCCTTAACCTTGGCACCTATCGTTCTCACCTGAGCTGCTTTCTTCCGAACCTGACTCGCTATGTAAGTAGATAATACAAGGGGACCCGCCAGCTAGATTTTAGCTGAAGTATAAATATTTTAAAAATTTATAAATAAGTAAGGGTATTTAATTAATTAAATAATTGAAAATAGGTTTGCGGAAAAATCAACAAATAAAGCATTATCAAAATGCAAATTGAACAAATTACATTATTTAATATTGGTTTTTTCGCAAATTGATTCGAATTCTCTTTGTTAAAGATTAATTGAGTAATTCGTAAATAAACATATAAACCGGTAAAACTAGCCAGCAACCCAATAACTGCATAACTTATTAAACCCGCAGAAGCCACGTTTTTAAAAATTAAAAATTTTCCGACAAAGCCGGGAAAAGGTGGTAAACCGGCTAGTGAAAGCATTGAAATCATCAGCATTATTGCCGAAAATGGTGATTGGTAAAACAGCCCTTTTAGATTTACCAAATCATCAATTTGAATATTGCTAGAATTCTTATTTGAGTAATTGTCAGGTAGCGATAAAAATGCAATAAAGATTGCTAAACCGTAGACAATTGTATAATAACTAATTGCAAGGTAACGCTCACTTCCGGCATCTCCTAAAAAAGCGTAAAATAAATAACCGGCATGTGCTATTGAAGTGTAACCGATAAAGCGGCGGAAGTTAGTTTGATAGATGGCTGCAAAATTCCCCCATAAAATTGAAAACAATAAAAAAATAAAAATAATCGTAATAAATATTGAAGTGAAATTTACTTGAGCAAAAAGTTTTAAAGCAGCTAGAAACACACTAAATTTAATTACGGTTGACATAAAAGCTGTAACCGATAGACTAGATGAACCATAAGCATCAGGGCTCCAGGTATGAAATGGGGCTATAGCAGATTTAATAAACAAAAACAATAATAAAAAAGTAATTGACAGAATTATTAAAATGCTTTTATCTATACTTGATGAATTTAAACTATTTGCTAAAGAAATAAATTCACTTAATGCTAATGAAATCGAAGAATTACTACCAATAAAAAAAGCAATTCCCAATAAAATTGTAGAAGTAGCGATTGATCCAATTATTAAATATTTTAATGCCGCCTCTGCTGCTAACCTTAATTTACCATTATTAGAAGGCATAATTACTAAAGCATATACAGGGATAGCCGTCATCTCTATTGATAAAAACAAAGATACAAAACTATCGGCTGTTGGAATTATTGTAGCTCCATATACTGATGCAATTATTAATAAATAAAATCGTGGTGAGCTATGTTCATTTTTAGCGAAAAGTATTGAAGGGATAACTAATAATAAAACTATTAAAACTAATAAATTTGTCAGAGGTGTTACAGAAAATTGACCGGGAAATGGCTCGGCGATATAGTTAGTTGAAAATGACCATAATGCTAAAATCATTGAAATTGTAACTATAGAAATTGCTTGGAAAAAATAAATATTTTCCTTAAACATAAAATTTGGAATAATTGAAAAAATTTTCTTATTTTGGTATTGAGAATTGTTATGCAATTTTGATATCATCTCCCATAGCATTATCAACAAAAAACCTGTTAATAACATATGCTGAGGAGCAAATGAAATAATTATCGTTGACCAATTCATTGATCTTTTTTCATCTGACTTGCAATAATGAGGTTTTTAGCTATTGCATCGGTTTTATCTAATATTATCTTAGGATACAATCCAACCATAAATATTAAAATTATCAAAATCGATATGCTGGCTTTCTCATAAAGTTTTATTGAAATATTTGAGTTATCAGTTTCTGGAATTTTCAATTCGCCAAATAAAATATTTTGACAAAGCTTTAGCATATATACAGCACTAAGAATTACAGCACTAACCGCTAAAATTACCATTACTAGGTAAACTACAGATGCTTGGTTTATCATTATCATATAAGCATTAATAACTGAACCTAATAATATATAAAATTCACCGACAAATCCGCTGGTGGTTGGAAGTCCAATTGCAGCTAGACTGAATAATACAAAGAAAACCGAAAAAGTCGGCAATTTTTTAGCAATTCCACTAAAGCTATCAATATCGTATTTTTCAAAACGAATAACTAGCATTGATATCATTAAAAACAATCCGCAAATAATTAAACCATGGCTAAACATATGGACAATTGCACCTTGATATCCGTAAAAAGTAAAACTTGTTAAACCTAATAAAATAAAACCCAAATGGCTAATTGAGGAAAAAGCTAAAAGAGTTTTAATATTTTTTTGGCGATAGGCAATTAATGCTCCATATATTATTCCGAATACTGCTAAAAATATAAGTAGGGGGGTAAGAATTCTGGCAGCTTGGTCAAAAAATCCAAACGCTAGTTTTATCAGTCCATAGCCACCGACTTTGGATAATACTGCAGAAAAAATTATGGTTGCGAGAATTGGTGATTGATTATAAGTAATCGGTTGCCATGAGTGGAAAGGAAATAATGGAAGTTTTATCGCAAAAGCGATTACAAATCCCGCAAATAACCAGAGTTGATTTGTAATAGGCAGTTGCAAGTTTAGGACATCGCTATATGCAAAGCTAACAAAATTATATAGTTGATAATTTTGATAAGCTAAATAAATAATCCCACCCAGCATAAGTATTGAGCCGAATGCGGTATATAGCAAAAATTTATAAAAAGCGTTTAATTTATCATTCCCACCCCATAACACAATAAATATCATAGCCGGGATTAGCATAGCTTCCCAAAAACAATAAAATAAAAATAAATCCTGAGCAAGCAAGGCTCCCAGCACGGCAAACTGAATTAACAACAGCATTGAATTAAACGCACGAATATTGGTTTTGATTTGTGCGTAGCTGAAAATTGCAACTATCGGGAAAATGATTGTTGTGAGCAGAATTAATATTAAATTAATTCCCTCTAAACCAATATGATAGCTAACACCCCATGACTCAATCCAGGTTATTTTGGTTTGGTATTGTAAATTTACTATTTCAGATTTAAAAGGAATAAAAAAGCATAAAGCTAGCAAAAGCTGAAAAAATAAAATTACCAATGTAAAATGTCTTGTTAATAAGTATTCATAACCATTGTTTCTATCTTTGTAAATTTTTAATTTAGGTAAAAACCAAATTGCAATTGAACCAAAAAATGGCAGCCAAAGCAAAATATTTAATAAATCTTGTTTATCCAAGAGTGCTCCAGATCATTATGATCATTATTCCAGTTAAAACTAAAAGCAAATAAAGCTGTAGATTTCCATTTTGAATTTTTACCAATACATGAGCACAAGCTTTTACACTATTAACAATTGCATGTAAAATTTTGTTGATAAGGTTATCGATTATTGATTGACAAATTTCTGAAATAATTTTATAAGGTGTGGCAATTGCCCAATCATATAATTCATCAACATAAAACTTATTTGTAGTTAGTATATGAATTTGTTCAAATTTATTTTTAAGATTTTGACCGGTTGACAGATCGGTACCATAAATTAATTTAGCTAAGATTAAACCTACAATCGCTAAAAATGTTGCGAAAATAATAAAATAGATTTCATATGAATATATTGATTCATGAACACTAATTGGATTTGCAAGAAATTCTGGAATATGCACAAATCCGGCAAAAATTGAGCAAAGCGCTAAGGCTACAATTACCAATATCATTGAATTGGGAGATTCATGGAGATTTTTTTCAACTTTTTTTGAATATCTAGCTTTACCAAAGAAAACCAGCCAAACCAGTCTAAACATATAAAATGATGTGAAAAAAGATGCTAAAGAAATTATTAACCATAATCCCCAATGACCGCCACCGTTACTACCTGTCATATTACTGGCAAAGGCAACCCATAAAATTTCATCTTTCGAAAAAAATCCCGATAACGGAGGTAGACCGGCAATTGCTGCTGCAGCTATGACAAAACATAAAAATGTAATTGGAATTTTTTTCCAAAGGGCTCCCATTTTTAGGATATTTTGTTCATTAGACATTGAATGAATAACATTTCCGGCAGATAAAAATAAACATGCTTTAAAAAATGCATGAGTAAATAGATGAAATATAGCCACCCCAAAAGCACCTACTCCTGCAGCGGTAAACATTAATCCTAATTGTGATACAGTTGAATATGCTAAAACTTTTTTTATATCTGTTTGAGTAATTGCAATAGTTGCCGCCAGTAAAGATGTTAATGCGCCAATTACCGCAATAATATTCATTATTTCTATGGCTGATAAAAATAATGGGGCTAATCTTACAACCATATATACCCCTGCAGTTACCATAGTCGCAGCGTGAATAAGTGCTGAAACTGGAGTTGGACCTGCCATCGCATCGGGTAACCAAGTATATAGCGGTATTTGGGCAGATTTCCCCGTAGCGCCAATAAACAGCAATAGGGCAATAACCGCGGTAAGTGTTGGTGAAATTGAAATTGATGAACTTGATGAAAATAAATTATTAATAGTTGGAATGTCTAAAGTGTTTAAACTAAATACTAATAAAAACATTCCGAGTAAAAATGCGGCATCGCCAATTCGATTAAAAATAAAAGCCTTTTTTCCGGCATTAGCAAAATCCGAATTTTCATACCAAAATCCAATTAATAGGTAAGATACTAAACCAACACCTTCCCAGCCAACGAACAACACTAGTAATGATTGACCTAAAACCAGCAATAACATAAAGAATAAAAATAAATTCATGTAGCTAAAAAAGCGGGCATAGCTTTTGTCTTTGTGCATATATCCAATAGAATAAATATGAATTAATGAGCCCACCCCGGTTACGATCAAAGCCATTAATCCCGATAATTTATCCATATAAAGTTCTAATTCAAAGATACCATTTATCGATGATGCCCAGCTATATAAGTGTTCGCTTATTCCTTCTGCTGGGAGCTTTATAAATACTAAAATTGAAAGGATAAAAGATAGAATTGGTAAAGCACAGCAAATAAATGATATTATTTTTTCACCATACTTATTAATAAGAAAATTACCAAATATCCCACTAATTAAAAATCCAATTAGAGGTAACAATACAATAATAGCTAAAACGTGTGATGAGAACATTTTATCCTTGTAAGTTGTTAAATGTGCTGATATCTAATGATTTTTTTTGTCGATATAGCAATAATACAATCGGAATAGCTAAAGCAATTTCCGCCGCTGCGATTACAAAAGAAACAATCACGATAATCGCTCCTGCCATGTTTTCTTGAGCTTGTGATAAGGTAACCAAACTTAGATTTACCCCATTTAGCATGAGCTCTGCCGACATTAAAATTATCAATAAATTCTTACGTATGATTATTCCGGTAATTCCAACTGTAAATAAAGCAATTGATAATATTAATAAAAGCTGGGTTTTATCCATCTATCGTTTCTTTAGTCTTAGCCATATTTGTATCCGATTCGGCATCATTCGAATTAGTTTTTAAAATTGAAATAGCAGCAACTATTGCAAACAACAACAAAATCGCTACCAAGATAAATTCAAACCAATATTCACTTAAAAATATTTTAGAAAATTCACTTACAGAAAATGTATTGGAAATGCTACTAGTAACATTTGGAATTTCTGCTGAAGTTAGAATAATGTAGAAAAATAATACTATTAATCCTACTGCTAAAATCAATGCATAGGGGATAATTTTGGAGTAGCGTTCGATAAAAGAACTATCACGAACATTTAGCAGCATAATGATGTAAAGCATAAAAACCATTATGGCTCCTACATATATTAATACTTGAAAAGCAGCAATAAAATGAATTCCCAACAATCCATAAATTCCACTTAAAAAAACCATCACAAAAACTAAGGCAATTGCAACTTGCATCGGATTTCGCAAAATCAACATTGATACTGCAGATAATATTGAAGCAATTCCTAAACATACCAATAATGTTATCTAAGTTTGCAAGAAAATTTTCTAGAAGTTCCATGAGATATTATGATTTTGATGGTTTATTAATTCCACCTAAATCTTGATAGGGTTTTGCTGGATCATATTGGGGTTGCCAATTCATCATCTCTTCTTTGGTAAGCCACATATTAAATCGATCGTTAGAAGGTAGATTGGGAACTTCTGCAGACATTCGAATAGCATCTTCTGGACAAGCTTCTATACAAAGGCCACAAAAAATACAACGAGAATAATCAATTTCAAAACGAATAGGATATTTTGGATGGGCATAGTCATTTTCATCAAAACCCGCTTCAATTTCAATCACTTTAGCAGGACAAACAGTTGCACACATATTACATGCAATACATTGAGGTTTACCATTTGCTCGGGTAACTAAAATATGTTTACCACGATTATTTTTAGCATAATCAACTCGTTTTTCTTCTGGGTAATATGTGGTCAATGCTCCTTTACGGAAAGTAATAAATTTAAATAAATTTCGTATGAATATTCCACCGGTTACCAATAAACCCTGGATAATTGCAAAAATATAAACTTGTTCATACCTATTCATTTGCATTTGATTCCAGTAACGTTTTCGAATATATCTTTTATTCACAATTATCCTCGAATTATCAATAATATTACTGCGGTTACAATAATATTTACTAAACCTATCGGAAAAATAAATTTCCAGGCAAATCCTAACAATTGATCATAGCGAAATCTTGGTAAAGACCAGCGAACTAAAATTTGAAAAGCTGACAGTAAAAACATTTTGGCAATAAAAGTTATTATTTGAATAAAAACTACAAGTTGATGACTAAGTTCGATGTTATATCCACCGGGTAGTATAAATCCGTGATTGTGTAAATATGGTAGATTAGCACCGCCTAAAAATAAAACCGTAAATAATGCACTGATAACCGCAATTTCAATAAATTCACCAAACATAAATATCCCCATTTTCATCCCATTATATTCAGTGAAATATCCAGATACCAGTTCAGACTCACATTCCGGTAAATCAAACGGAGCCCTTTTGTTTTCAGCCATTGATGCTACTAAAAATAATATTGCCGCTAAAGGTTGGGTAAAAATTCCCCAGGCAGGGAGGAATCCTAAAATTATTCCTGATTGATTTGATGCGATTTCAAATAAATTTACCGTACCATGTATTAAAATAACTCCGACTATTGAGATTCCGACCATTAATTCAAAAGAGAGCATTTGCGAGCCAGTTCTAATTGCTCCCATTAACGAAAATTTATTATTTGAAGACCATCCGGCAAGCATTGCTCCGGTTGAACCCAAACCACCAGATACCAATAATATTAATATTCCAGCATCCAAATTGGCTATTTGCATTTGATATGTTTTTCCATTAAACCAATTTGCCAGATCAGGAATAAAACTAAAAAATTCATTTGGTCGAAATTCGCCGCCAAAAGGAATTACCGCAAAAACAATTAATACCGGAATAAATGAAAACCAAGGAGCGATCATATAAGCGAACCAGTCGTGAGTTTTGGGTTTAAAATCTTCTTTCAGTAGCATTTTTAAGCCATCGGCAATACCATGAAATAAACCGATACAGATTAGTTTGATATCAGTAAATGGAATGCGAATATAAGCTCGGTTTGCACCAATTCGATCAGAAACTAAAGCCGCAAGCTTTCTTTCAACCCAAGTTAATAACCCACCAAAGGACATCAATAAACCAATGCAATAGACAATAAACAAAGAATAGATAACTAAATCTTGAACCATTAAATTCTTAATTCAACTAATTTTTTAAATATTTCAGCTGCATGTACTACCTTTTCGGGTTTGGTAAAACATTTTTTAAATATATTTTCATCTCCTTGATAATTAATCCAACTACCGTTTCTTTCAATTGGTAAGCTAATAGGAATATGTATTTGAGCATATCCATTTTCAGGTGCGAGAAACGGGATCATCGTTATTAATTTTGCATTAGGTGAAAGTTTTGGTTGAATTAAGGTAAAGTCAAAATTCTCACCAAATTGCGACCAATGTATTAATAAGTCACAATTTTTCGGTATACTTTCAAGTAAATTATCAATATATTTACGAACACCTGCGCTATTTGGATTCTTATCTGCTTTTATCAGAAAATCATCAGATTCGGTTTCACCCTTTTCACATTCTCGTTCGTTATAAAATACTTTTTTTATTTTTGGGCTTAACTGATTAGCAATAATTAATTCATCACAACTTGCCCAATTGGTTATTAAAAGTGATGGATTTTTAGCAGATTGAATAAGTTCGGCTATTTTATTTATAACCTTATCAATTTTTTCTTCACGACCATTGATCATCGGATATTGGCTTCTATTCTTATTGTAAAATTGATTAATTCTTCGTCCAAGATTGCAAATCCAAGGGTTTTTTGAATTGTTGTTTAAATCCGATTTTTTAAATTCATCGTTTGGATTTTGATTTATCGGATTATTTGGGCGATTTTCAATAATTTGATGATATGGAGTAACCCTTGAGATATTATGATTTTTGTTTTTATCAACAGATTTAAGCATCCAATCATTTCTTCGATGCCAGATATTTATCTCACAACCATTCGCACAACCCGGACATATTGATTTAGTAGGTTTAATATACCAGACCCGAGAGTCATATAAAAAATTTTTCGAAAGCAAGGCTCCAACCGGGCATATATCAACAACATTTTCGGAATAGTTATCTTTAGCAAAGGAACCGTCTGGAGATTCTCTAATAATTGAATGATGTCCACGGCTGATAATTCCTAAACCATATGATCCAGATATTTCCTGGGTAAAACGAACACATCGAGAGCATAATATGCAGCGTTCATTGTCTAATAAGATATTTTCAGTTACATGATGAAATTTATCTTGAATATGTTTAGGCTCTTTAGAACTGGAAAATTTACCGTTATGGGCAAAATGATAATCTTGCAATAAACATTCCCCAGCTTTATCACAAATTCCACAATCAACTGGATGGTTTACTAAAAGCATTTCCATAATCTTTTGACGATGGAACAAAACTTTTTCAGAATTTGTAAATACTTTCATACCTTCAGTAATTTCCGTATAACATGCAGGCTGTAGGATATTACCTTTGGGATGCTCAATTTCTACATAACAAATCCGACAACTCGCATCTACCGAAAGTGAAGGATGCCAACAAAAATAGGGAATATAAATTCCTGCATTGATTGCTGCATGCATTATTGTTTGTTTAGGCTCAAAGTAAAAAGGTTGCGAATTGATAAAAAAGTTCATCGATCGCATTCTCCGCCAATCATATTTATTGAACCAAATGTAGGAACAATATCTGCATATTGAAAACCTTCTAGCATTAAATGTGCACCACCCATATGAATAAAACTTGGGGATCGAACATGTAATTTATATGGATTACCACTTCCATTACTAACAGCATAAAAACCAAGTTCCCCATTTGCACCNTCATGAGATANATAGACATCGCCCGCCGGGATATTTGGTCCTTCCATAATTAATTTAAAATGATTAATTAATGCTTCAATTTGGGTATAAACCAAATCTTTAGGAGGCAAAGTTATGCGGTGATCATCAACATTTATTGGNTGATTTTTTTGAGATTGTAATATATCCATTAATTGACGAATCATAAAAACCGATTCATCCATTTCTATCATTCTTACATAATAGCGATCATAATTATCTCCATTAATGCCAACTGGAATTTCAAAATCAAGCTCAGAATATGCCAAATAGGGGACATCCTTTCGCAGATCTCTGGCAACTCCGGTTGAGCGTAAAATTGGTCCAGAAAATCCCCAATTTATTGCAGTCTTGGTATCAATAGTTCCAGTATTGCGAGTTCGATCAATAAAAATTCGATTTCGATCTATCAATTTATGAACTCTGCCGACAAAATCATCATATAAATCTAAAATTTCTTGTAATCGATCTATCCAGCCCTCAGGAAGATCATTTGCCAGTCCGCCGATTCGTCCATAAGAATAAGTAAGTCGGGCACCGGTTAAATTGGCTAAATGCTCATAAATATAATCTCGAAGTGTTATCAAATATAAAAAGGCGGTCATAGCACCTACTTCCATCAAGGCTGCAGCAATACAAGTTAGATGATCGGCAATTCGTGAGTATTCAGATAATAAGGTTCGCAGATACTTGCATCGAGGAGTTACTTCAATACCAATTAATGTTTCGACAGTTTCGCAATAAGCAAAATTGTTAATTAATCCCGAGCAATAGTTTAATCGGTCAGTGTATGGAATTAAATTATGCCAGGTATGATCTTCACATTCTTTTTCAAAGCCCCGGTGCAAATATCCACAATGGATATCAACTTTATTTACTTTTTCACCATCTAATTCAGCTAAGATTTGAATAGTTCCATGAGTTGCGGGGTGAGAAGGACCTACACTTATTAAAACTTTATTCTCATCATCGCTTTTTTCAATTGCAGAAGTAATCGGATTACCAATCTTGATAAAACTAGCTAATTCCTCTGTTTTATTAGTTTTCATTAGTAATTAAGTGATTATTTAACATTTCTATTAAACTCACTTTTGGGATTTCGCATTGTTACCAATGGTTGTTCATGGTTCTTATAATAATCTTTGCGTAATGGATAGCCTTTGAAACCTTCATATAATAAGATCGGTCTTAAATCTGGATTGCCAACAAATTCAATACCATACATTTCATGACATTCCCTCTCCATATAATTTGCTGAACCAAATAAATTTATCAGCGAAGGAGCTTTTAAATCTTGTTCATCAATCCAGGATTTAATCCGTATCTTGTAAAAATTTTTGGTCGAATAAAAATGTTGGACTAATTCAAAACGAGCGAGCTGGTTCTGATCAAGCCAATCAACTGCAGTTAAATCCAAATACATATCAAAATCCATTTGTTTTTTCAGAATTTCAACGATTTCTCCAATTTTATTTTTATTAGCAAATATTACCGGCATATTGATCGACCAAAAAAATTCCTCAGCCAAATCTCCGACTTGACTTTTTATTTTTTCAAGCAATTTGGTATTTTCGGTCATATTAAAATTTATCGTTAATAATCAAATGTTTAGAGTTGGCAATTTGATCTTGTAATTTCATAATGCCGTCAATAACCATTTCCGGGCGGGGAGGGCAACCAGGAATGTAAATATCTACCGGGATGATATTATCTATTCCATCAACAGCTGCATAATTTTGATAAAATCCACCGCTAGTAGCACATACACCAAAAGCGATTACCCATTTGGGTTCACACATCTGTTCATAGATTTTTAATAATACCGGAGCTTGTTTGTGAGTTACAGTCCCTACAACCATTAATAAATCTGATTGTCGNGGTGAAAACCTTGGTAAAGCAGTTCCAAAACGATCAGTATCATAAAGAGTTGAACTCACTGACATAAATTCCATTCCACAACATGCGGTAACAAAAGGATAGGGAAATATTGAAAACTTACGAATCCAGCCAACTATTACATCTTTTTGGGTACAAAAAAAATCTAATGCCTTNAAATTTTTTGATTCAGCAGGAATAGCATTATTGAGGTTTTGAATTGGGTAAGTTTTCGACTTATTCTTGTTCATTATTTGGTTAAATCATCAACAAAACCGCTATGAACAATGTATAACAACACAATTTCTAAAATTGCAATAAATAATAAAATTGTAATTATCATATCACCAGTTATTGGCTGAGCCCCTAATGCCCATAAATATAAAAAGATCGTTTCTAAATCTAACAGAACGAAAAATACGGCAAAAGCATAAAACTTGAGATGAACTGATTTAACATTTTGGCTTTCGATTGGCATAGCACCGCATTCAAACGGTTCGTATTTTATTTTCGAAAATTTTGGTTTGGGTCCTAAAATCTTATTAGCAATAATCATTGCTGCGGTAACACAAAATATTACCAATCCAAAAATTATAAAAATTGTATAACTGTTCATCAATATCGTAATATATTTCGATTTTATACGATAAATATTTATTAAAAATTAACAAATATCAAATATATTCAAAGCATAATTTAGATTATGGGATATTGCTTAGATAATGAAAAAGAGATTAGATAATCTCAATTAAATTTTTGAAATTCTATAACTTAACCAGATTATTCTAGTTTTTATTGATGCTTTTCGAACAAATACTCTAAAAATTGCTAGTTGGATTGTTCAATTTTCCAATGTCATGCAATAGGGTAATAATAACCACAAAAGAAATTACCGCAATAATCGTTCAAAAATAATTCAATCTAGATAATTAAAATACTCAATTACCTTGATTTTAATTGAAATTAATGCAATTTAAAAAATATTACTAGAAATCGGAATTAGATTGTATAAGTAGAAGATTTTATAATTTAACTTAGATACCAACTGCGAATTTCAAGCCGGTCGAAGTNGTATTTCCAAATTTTGCAAGTTCAAGACTAATATCCAAGATACCAATTGTTACTTTTCCACCGAGCAACATTTTGAATTGACTTTTAGTTTCAGATGATAATCCGCTATTTTTTGCTTTAAGTGTTGTTTGATGATAACCAATTCCTGCATAAGGAGTAAATAAGATAATATTTTTAGATGCAATAGCTTCTATTCCGATATCCTGAAAAGATATATGATCTGCAGAAAGAGATTGAGTATAGTTACCTGCTAATGATACAGCCGGGGTAGAGGGAGTATCTTCAAGTAGTTGATTTTTTACTTGTAAACCGATTAGTGAGCCGTTATCAATTTTACTAAAGGCAACTCCTAAATCAAAGTTTGCCGGTAGTCCCTTTTCAAAGGTAATTTGCGTTATATTAATATTTTTCGAATCATTAGCATTTGCGGTTTTATATGTGCTTTTGTGCTTAACCGGAGTAAAATGAGTAGAAAGACCGACATTAAAACCAGTAATTCCTAAAGTTGAAGCTGAATTCATAGATTTATACGAATAACCGGCGCCAACATCAGCGGTAAGATCGCCAAACTGTGATTGATTCAGATTACTAATGTTTTTAAATTCATCACCTGCGTATGAAGAAATGCTGATTGATGAGATAATTATTCCAATAATTAATCTCAAGTGTAGTTTGTTCATTTTTGCTCCCTTGTTATAAATTTTATCGTTCAATTTTGCCATTAATGTTTTCTAAACCGAACCCAGAATGCAAAGAACGAACAGCAAGCTCTAAATATTTTTCATCAATTACAACAGAAACTTTAATTTCTGATGTTGAAATCATTTGAATATTAATATTTTCATTAGCCAAAGTTTCGAAAATTTTACTGGCGATTCCAGAATGTGATTTCATCCCTATGCCCACAATAGATACTTTTGCCATATGTTCATCACATAAAATTGCTGAGGCATTTATATCTTTCTTTATNGGTTCTAAAATCTCCAATGATTTTTTAGCATCGGCTCTGGCTACAGTAAAAGAAAAATCAGTTAATCCTTCAACACTTGAATTTTGAATAATCATATCAATATCAATTCCGGCATTGGCAATATCTTTTAAAATTTTATAAGCAATACCTGGTTGATCGGGAACTGACTGCAAGGTAATTTTTGCTTGATCGCATGAATGGGCAATGCCAGAAATAATTGGTGCTTCCATTTGTTTTTCCTCAAAAATAATTAATGTGCCTTGATCCTCATCGTCTTCAGTAAAACTGCTCAACACCCGTAATTTAACTTGGTATTTACCGGCAAATTCTACAGCTCGAATTTGTAAAACTTTTGAACCTAATGATGCTAATTCCAACATTTCTTCGAAGGTGATTTGAGGAAGCCGTGCGGCTTCAGAAACAATTCTCGGATCTGCAGTATAAACTCCGTCAACATCAGTATAAATTTGACATTCATCAGCTTTAACTGCAGCGGCTACTGCAACTGCGGTTGTATCCGACCCCCCTCGTCCTAAAGTAGTTATATCATTATCCTGATTAATTCCTTGAAATCCGGCAACTACGAGAATATTTCCTTGATTTAATAAATGATGCATTTTATTGGCATCAATATCAATTATTCGTGCTTTGGAATAATTAAATGAAGTATTAATTCCGGCTTGACTACCGGTTAAACTTATTGCGGGTAAATTCATTGATTGAAGAGTCAAACTCAACAATCCAATACTTACTTGCTCACCTGTAGATGCAATTTGGTCAACCTCACGAAGTTGAGAATTAGAATATATATTCGGATAGGCTTCTTTAGCTAAAGCTAACAGCCGATTGGTTTCGCCGCTCATAGCCGAAACTACAATAACTAGACGATGACCTCGCTGATAAAATCTTTTAACTCGTTTTGCAACTTCTTGGATTCGTTCAATCGTGCCAACTGAAGTTCCGCCATATTTTTGAACTATTAATGCCATCTAAAAAAATTAGCAATTATTGAATTTTAGCCTTGCCAATTAATTCAGTAATAATCTTTTCAGCCTTCTCGCGGGTTAGTTGTTCCCGTATGCGTTCTTTTACATTTTCGTATTTTGGAGGTTGCAAATCACGAACTTTTTCTACTTTAATGATGTGATAGCCAAATTGAGATTTAACCGGATCAGATATTCTTCCGGGTTTAGTTGCGATTAGACCTTTTTCAAATCCATGAACCATAGTACCAAGTGATACCCAACCAAGTTCGCCGCCATTAGCGGCTGACCCGGTATCAACTGACTCTTTTTTAGCAATTTCTTCGAAAGATTTAGGTTTGGATTTTAATTCTTTAGAAATCCTATCAGCAGTAGCTTGGTCATTTACTAAAATATGTTTGGTTAGATATTCTTTTCGACCGGTATATTCTTTTATAACCCGATTATATTCGTTCTTAAGATCATTTTCGCTAACTCCTTGTTGTAAAGAATGATCCATATAAGCTGCAGCTAAAGTATTTCTTTTTACCATTTCTAATTGAAGTTTTACTTTAGATTTATTATTAATCTTTTCTTTAATAGCTTGTTGGGCTAAAACTTCACGACGAATAACCGAATCACGTACAATTTGTTTAAGATTTGCACCCTCGGGAATTTGCGATTGGTTTTCTTTAAAAATTAATTCCATCTGTTCCCTGGGAATCTTTCGACCATTAACAGTTAGATCAAACTCATCGGCATATACTGTATTGGTTATAATAAAAAGTAGAGTTGCAACCAAAAATGTTATTAACAATTTAGCCGAAAGATTATTTAATTGGTTTATGCTATGCATTTTTTACTCCTAACAAGGGTGAAAAAATAAAAAAAAATTATGCCATAATAATTTTCATATCAACAAACCTGGCTAAACAAAATAATACTTATTCATTGCTTTTTGGATTTAATGAAAAAAAAACTTGTAAATTCTAGTCAAATCAAACTTTCAAAAAATATCATTGGCTTTGTTTCCTTAGGTTGCCCGAAAGCATTAGTAGATACTGAAAAATTAATAAATACAATTACTAGATACGGTTACCAAATAGCAAATTCCTACGAACTAGCAGATTTAGTAGTGGTAAATACTTGCGGGTTTATTGAAAGTGCGGTTGAAGAATCTTTTCAAGCAATCGCTGAAGCATTGTCAGTTTCTAATTCAGTTATGGTTTGTGGGTGTCTTGGAGTAAAAGCGGATGAGATAATAAATAAATTTCCGCAGCTAAAAGCAATAGTTGGAGCTAATCATGATCAAATAATTTCAGCGATATTAAAACTTCTTCCTCCAAGTAAACAGTTACCTAAACGGGAATTCCTCAATGCTAATGGGGGGATTAAACTCACCCCTCCCCAATTTGCGTATATTAAAATTGCTGAAGGATGTAATCATAAATGTAGTTTTTGTGTTATTCCAAAATTACGCGGAAAATTAATTAGTCGTAGTCTTAATGAAATTGTTTCTGAAGCTGAATTGTTAGCTCAAAATGGTTGTCAAGAAATCATATTAATTGCCCAAGATCTTTTAGCCTACGGTAGTGATTTTAAAAATGGCAAAAATTTTCAAAATTTATTTTTAAAGTTAATTGATAAATTAGCTGAAATTGGCATATGGATTCGCCTGCATTACTTATATCCCTATCCATTAGTTGACCATTTAATTGAGAAAATGGCTGAGAATAAAATTCTGCCGTATTTAGATATTCCTTTGCAGCATGTAAGTTTTCGATTGTTGCGTTCAATGAAAAGACCTGCTTTTTCATATAAACAAAATATGGTAGATAATCATTCGCAAGTATTAATAAATCAAATTAATCATTGGCGAAAGAAATTACCTGAACTAACAATTAGAAGCAGTTTTATCGTTGGTTATCCCAATGAACAAGAATCTGATTTTGAAGAATTGCTTTCATTTTTAGTTGAAGCTCAATTAGATCGAGTAGGATGCTTTACCTATTCGCCAATATCCGGAGCCAAAGCTAATAATATAATTGAACAAATACCTGAACAGATCAAAATTGAACGCCAGAAAAGATTAATGAAAGTGCAAGAGAAAATAAGTCGGTCAAAATTAAAAAAACGAGTAGGTAAAAATTATGAAGTAATTGTCCAAAATATAATTACCAATCAAAAACATAAATATATTCAAGCTCGTAGTTATTCTGAGTCACCTAATATTGATGGAGATATTTTAATTCCCTTAAATAATTTAAATATTAATCTCAAAAATATAAATAAAGGAGATCATTTTCAAGTAAGAATTACTAATAGTTCTACTCATGATCTTGAAGCAGAAATAATTAGAGAGCTACCCAGATTTAATCCAAATGCTCAAATATCAAAACCTAGTAGAATTTCATCAATCTCAGTAGTTACTGCTTAATTTTTTTATGAAAATCAAATTATTTAAAGATAAATTAACTTATATAAGTATTTATTTTCTTTTATTTATTTTTTCCAGTTGTTCAACAATCCCTCGTGATATTCCCATTGAAGCAATTACTATTAGTGAATTTAAACTAGATAAACCCAATAATATTGATCAAAAAGGTAATTTAATCAACTTGCAAGAATTTGAATTAATTGATTTTAATATTTCAGCATCTCGTAAATATTTTTATGATTATTGGGAAAGAGCAACTCCGCTTTCAATTCCCGGTGGAAAACTGGCAACTACTTCAGAAGTTCACTCTATGGTGTTTGATAATAAATCAGATAATTCCGCAATATTAATCGATGTTCGATCCGATAAAAACGAGTTAATAACTGCTGAGGGTGCCGTTTGGCTTAATGGTTTAGGTTATGCATACCGTGATATTCCAAATGATGCTGCAATAAATTCTAGATTAAATCGAGATCTAAATAAAATTACCAACAAGAATAAGAATCACCCAATAATTTTTATGTGTGCAAATCCGATTTGTGCACTTTCCTATAATTCAGCCTTGAGGGCGATAAATCTTGGGTATAAAAATGTTTTTTGGTATCGAGGTGGTATTGAGGCTTGGACAATTGCTAATTTGCCCTTGGTAAAACAAAAAATTTCTGAAGATTTAGTTTTAGAATTTAAATCAAAAGAAAATAATAATTAATAATGGCTAAATCAAATTGGCCAAAATCACTAGCTCTTTCTCGTTGGTTTAATACTTATATCGAAAAACACTCAGATTATAAATATATCATCCAAAATCAAAAAATACCGCTTGATCAACTAAATTTATCAAAACGATTTAATTTCTATCGAGATCAATTTTCTGTAGAAAAATCATTGCGTCGATTACGTCAGGATCATTTTGCCTTATGTATGATTCGTGATCTTGATTTTAATGCATCAATGTTTGAAATAACTAGCGCAATGACTAATTTTGCCGAATTTGCCATAAATATAGCTTATCAAACTGCAAAGGCGGAAATCAGTGAACGATTTGGTCAGGCAAAATTATCAGATGGTTGCAATGCAGAACTTCATATAGTTGGAATGGGNAAATTAGGCGGGGGAGAGTTAAATGTTTCTTCTGATATTGATTTAGTTTTTTTATATCCTGAAGATACTGACCAATCTACTAGTGATATGCAAATATCGTTCCCAGAATATTTTATTCGAATAACTAAGAGAATTATTGCAATTTTAGATGATGTTAGTGAAGATGGTAGAGTGTTTCGGGTAGATACCAGACTTAGACCGCACGGAGGTTCAGGTCCCTTAGCTTGTAGTTTTAATTTTTTTGAGAATTATTTATATCAAGATGGTCGGGATTGGGAAAGATATGCATGGATTAAAGGTCGATTAATTATCGGTAATCTTAAAGATGAATTAGCCAAAATAATTCGTCCCTTTGTATTTCGAAAATATTTAGACTATAGCGCAGTTACAGCAATGGCAAATCTACATAGTCAAATTCGCCAACAAGTTGAAAGAAAAGATGTTAAAAATGATATTAAATTGGGTAGAGGAGGAATTAGAGAAATTGAATTTATTGCCCAAGTTCTTCAGTTGATGCGTGGAGGGCGCAGGCCGGAATTACAAATAAAACCTACTATCAAAATATTAGACGTATTAGCAAAAAATGGGTTTTTAAAGCAACAGGAAGTTGAGAAATTAAAGGAATATTATATTTTCTTACGCCGATTGGAACATCGTCTTCAATACCGAGAAGATGCTCAAACCCAAATGCTGCCAACTAATCCTGAAATTCTTCAAAAAGTAGCGGATTCGCTTGATATGTCAGTGAAGGAATTTAATAATTATTTCAAACGATTACAAAATAATATATCCAAAATTTTTGATCAACTATTTATCCAATCTCCAAATTTACACACTGATTCAATTGATAAGAAAAATAATGAAGCTAAAGATTTTTGGAACTATATTAATAAAATTTCTGCCAATGGAAGTAATTTTGAATTGATTAATAATCTGTCAAATGAATTTGATCTCCAAGGATTTTTGCTTAAAAACGGAATAAATAAAGATATTATCGAAGCATTTATAAATCATGCGAAAACTTTAATAATTAAATCATTAAAAACCGAGACACAAAACGATCATTTTCAGTTAATTTCATCATTAATTAATTTTTGTAAAACAGAAAAACAAGAGGTGCATCAGCAAAAAGCATTAAATGAAGATTTAATCTATAGGTTTTTGGATTTACTGACGGTTTTAGCTCGTAGACCCTCATATTTAAAATTACTTACTCAATCAACATCTTCATTACAACGACTATTTCGTTTTCTCCAAGCTAGTAGTTGGGGAGCGCAATATTTAAAAACACATCCGATCTTATTAGATGATCTTTTGGATAATAGACTGTTAGAGGAAGAATATTCAGTCAAAGAATTTCAAACTCAGCTCAAACAAGGGATTCGTAAAAATATGGATACTGGAGAGCGAATGAATTGGTTGCGCGAAATTCATCATGCAAATGTATTTCGTTTATTAATTCAAGATTTAGAAGGAAAAATAACTTTAGAAAAATTAGCTGATCATTTATCTGAAATTGCTGATGTGATAATTGATTCAGCACTAATTCAATGTTGGTTATTACATAAAGCTAAAATTTCCAAAGTTAAAATCGATAAACCAAAAATTGCGGTCATATCATACGGAAAACTTGGTGGAAAAGAATTAGGTTATTCTTCGGATTTGGACTTGGTTTTGATTCACGATGATAAAAATAATGATCATTTATTAACTTACCATAAAACNGCACTTTCACTAACTCATTGGTTAAGTTCAAATACTGAAGCTGGAGTGTTATTTGATACCGATTATCGTTTACGCCCAGATGGTAATGCCGGGGTATTGGTACCATCTCTTGAAGGATATGCTAAATATCAAAAGACCAAAGCTTGGGTATGGGAACATCAAGCACTAACCCGAGCAAGGTTTAGTGCAGGTGATAAAGAAATCGGTGAGCGATTTGAAAAACTGCGTCAAGAAATATTATCATTGCCAAGAGATGTTGAAAGTCTAAGAACTGAAATTTCGCAGATGCGCCAAAAGATTGCGAAAAATCATCTCAATCGCTCAAATCAATTTGATATTAAACATGATTGCGGCGGATTAGTCGATATTGAATTTATTGTTCAGTTTTTAGTTTTAGCTTATAGCGCAAATCATCATCAATTAACTTCCAATATTGGAAATATTGGATTACTAAAAAAAACTGGTGAACTAGGTTTAATTCCTAATGAGCTAGCTAATAATTGTGCCGATAGTTATCGGGAATATCGGCGGGTTCAACATCAATGCCGTTTAAATGGACAGAAATATTCTCGAATTGAAAAGTCACAATTTAAAAGAAATCAAAATGAGGTTATGGAACTATGGAAATTGGTATTTAAAGATGGAAAATGAAAAATACTTGAATTTGAAAATTATTTAACCAAAATCTTAAAATAAACTCCAAAATTACCAAAATAAATGTTATAACTTTTTAAATTTTTTAAATTGAAATAAAAAGTTTATTGAAATTATAAATTATGAAAAAACAATCTTTATTACTTCTCTCTATTGTAATTATAATCAGCATTATGACAATTAATAACCAAGCACAAGCCCAAAATTCAACTAACTCACCAACAAATTCAGATCAAAAAATAGCAATTTTTGCCGGTGGGTGTTTTTGGTGCATGGAATCTGATTTTGAAAAATTAGATGGGGTTAGTGAAGTTATTAGCGGCTTTACCGGAGGTGAATTAAAAAATCCAACCTATANCGGCAATCATCAAGGACATTATGAAGCAGTTGAAATNTATTACGATCCNACAGTTATCACATATTCAAAATTATTAGATTATTATTGGCGTCATATTGACCCNTTTGATANTACCGGTCAATTNTGTGATAAAGGCCATAGTTATCTTAGTGCGATTTTTGTTGCAGATACTGAGGAGCGCNAATTAGCAACAAATTCTAAAAATGAAATTGCTAAACTTTTTCCGGGTCAGAAAATAGTTACCCCAATTCTTGATGCAAAAACTTTTTATCCGATAACCGGTAATGAAAGTTATCATCAAGATTACTACAGGAAATATCCAGTTCGATATAAAATTTATCGTTGGAATTGTGGCCGCGACCAAAGGTTAAAACAAATCTGGGAGGGTAAATGAAAATTATCTCATATCATGTAAATGAACATCCCGTTGGGGAAACGGAATAGATATTTTTTCTTGATCGAAACGGATTTTTACATTTTCAATAGTATCGAATTGCACAGGCCAATAATCAGATGATTTTACCCAAAACCTGGTTACAAAATTTACACTGCTATCTGCTAATTCACTTACCACAATCACCGGCTCGGGATCTTGTAATACTCTAGAATCATTATCGATAATATCTTTTAGAACTGTCCGAACTTTTTTAATATCACTTTCATATCCTACACCAAAGGTTAAATCAAG
>Ga0049116_10000067_pt1 | contig 21266 bp, 20 predicted proteins | sample WorMetvacBELIZE2_FD_55049 | JGI IMG/M metagenome (GOLD analysis project Ga0049116, IMG submission 55049) | Marine gutless worms symbiont microbial communities from Max Planck institute for Marine Microbiology, Germany - Olavius vacuus BELIZE.2 | ecosystem: Host-associated > Annelida > Digestive...
CGGGCTACACGGGTGCTAACAAACGCGCGGGTTGTAATATGTGTTTGCCGTGCGCTGGGTGCAACAATTAAGAATAAAGCGGTTTGTTCAGCGTTTCCTTAGTACCAACATGGCCAGGCCCAAAAGAACTCAGATTTACCCTTCAACCAGATAGATTTAGCGTCATTTTGAAATGCTGATAGAGACCCGAAAAATGTTTATTCATCTAGGCCAGAGACTGGTTCTTGAAGACATCAACATGGGGATGGAAAAAGGCGAGATTGTAACCATCATAGGCCCTAACGGATCGGGGAAATCGACCTTGTTACGCGCATTGATTGGTGCTGTGCAGCCAACATCAGGCAAAGTACTAAGAACACCCGGAATGGTTATCAGTTATGTACCGCAACGGCTTCATATCGATAAAACACTGCCCATGTCGGTGCGCCGCTTCATGAGCCTACCACACCGACCAGCACCGATAGAACTCAATGCCGCGATGTCAGCAGCGGGCGTTTCAGGATTGGATCAGCAGCAGGTTATGTCTCTTTCAGGCGGCCAGTTTCAGCGGGTATTACTGGCGCGGGCGTTACTTGAAAAGCCCGATCTTCTACTTCTGGATGAAGCCACACAGGGGCTGGATCATCGTGGCTCGGCAGGATTTTACCGGCAGATAGAGTCCGTACGGCAAGAGCTTGGATGCGCAGTGATTATGGTCAGCCATGAGCTACACGTAGTCATGCGCAGATCCGACCGCGTGATTTGCCTCAATAGACACGTATGCTGCCAGGGACGACCCGAAGTGGTGAGCGCTTCCCCGGAATACCAGGCGATTTTCGCGCTGGATCATGAAGAAGAAGTAGTCTACATGCACAGGAATCATCACACCTACAGCCATACTGAGGGGATACATTAATATGCTGGACGATTTTCTGGTCCGAGCAGCTCTGGCCGGTCTTGGTGTCGCCCTGGCGGCAGCACCGCTGGGCTGCTTTATTGTCTGGCGTCGGATGGCCTATTTCGGGGATGCCACAGCCCACGCCGCGGTACTCGGAGTAGCATTGTCACTGGTGCTTGAAACACCGATTTTTGCAGGCGTTCTCGTGGTATCGCTGATCATGGCTACACTGGTGTCATATTTAACCGGTCGAGGATACACGATGGACACCCTGCTTGGAGTCATGGCGCATGCGTCACTGGCAGTGGGTCTGGTCGCAGTTTCTTTCCTTGAAGGAATTCGTATCGATCTGATGGCTTACCTGTTTGGAGATATTCTGGCTGTTGGCAAGACCGATCTGGCGGTCATCTGGGGTGGTGCTGCGCTGGTGGTCATTTTGGTCACTCACCGTTGGTCCGGTTTGTTGTTGGCCACGCTTAATCCGGATCTGGCGCACGCCAGTGGTTTTTCTCCCAAGCGCGAACAATTGATACTCACCATTTCCCTGGCGATTGTAGTGGCAGTGGCGATTAAAGTCGTAGGTGTGCTGTTGATTGCCGCGATGCTGATCATTCCGGCCGCCACGGCTCGACCTTTTTGCAAAACGCCTGAGAGCATGGCAGTTTTGGCTGCAATTATTGGTTGTGGTGCCAGCCTGACCGGGCTCAGGGCTTCCTACCAGCTCGATACGCCTACCGGACCCACGATTGTTTGCATGGCAGCGCTGATGTTCCTTTTTTCTAGCATCTTCTGGAGAATCAGCCATCACTCCAGGCGCAGATCAGGCGTCTAATATAGTACTGAGCATAATGTACACATCCCTATGCTTCTTAGCTTGACACATAATATAAAAATGCAATTTTGGCCATCCAATTCGTATCAAACTCTTGCAGAGTTATTTTATCGGGAGTATTCATGTTGAAAAAATTTCTATGCGGATCATTCATTTTCCTGCTCGCACCTCTAACAGTAGCTGCCCCCAATGTAGCGGTTGATATCGCTCCGGCGCACTCACTGGTTGCGCAAGTTATGGCGGGTGTAGGAAAACCGGATCTTATCATTCGGCCCGGTGCCTCACCGCATAGCTACACAATGAGGCCTTCCGAAGCCGAAGCGCTGTCGCGCGCTGATGTGGTGTTTTACATAAGCAAAGATCTGACGCCTTGGATTGAAACTCCCTTAGAGAATCTGGCCGTTTCAGCCAAAAAAGTCGTATTGCTTGAGGTTAAAGGAATTACCTTGCATGAGTTCCGTGAAGGCACCACCTTTGAGGGTCACGACCATCATGACGATGAGCATGGGGATAAGGATAAAGATGGCCATCATGACGATGAGCATAAGCAGAAGAATGAGAATGATCATCATGATGCGNACTCGAAAAAGGAAGGGCATGAAGACGAACACGCCGAAAAAGATGACCATGGCAATTATGATGAACATCATCATGGCGAACATGACCCTCACGCCTGGCTGGATCCAGAAAACGCGAAAATATGGTTACAGGCGATAGCCACAGAGCTTTCACGGGTGGATGCTGCCAATGCTGCGGCCTATCAACGCAATGCAACAACAGCGATTAAAAAAATGGATACCCTGATCGCCGATATCCGTGCGCAAACCAAAAAGCTGCACGGCATCAATTTCATTGTGTTCCACGACGCCTATCAATATTTTGAGCGTCGTTTTGATGTGCAAGCCACAGGTGCCATTTCCATTGGCGATGCGTCAGATCCGAGTCCCGCGCGGGTTAAGGAAATTCGTGATACGGTTGCACGCTTAAATGTGCGCTGCGTATTTACTGAGCCTCAATTTAACCCGGGGATGGTACGTAGCGTTTTTGAGAATACCAAGGTCTCCACCATCGGCGTCATGGATCCGCTGGGCGCCGACATCAAGCCCGGTGAGCGCCAATATCACAAACTGCTCAAGGCGTTGGTATCTAGCATCGTCCAGTGCCAGAATTAAGAAAACGGTCTCATACCCCACCACGGTTCACTCTCCTGTTGATTCGTCGGGTTACATCCTAAAAACAGTAGGTACGTATAAAAGATCCGGTCGGAACTTCTACACCTAAGCCAATTGAAANAACAATCCAAACCCCAAGTAGCTCATAATCACGGCTAGCAGAGCCATCATCTGTGAATAAGCAGCCACCAACCAACGTTTCAGGAATAACCCGACGAACATGCCGCCTATGTGCAGAGCAGCACTACCGATAATCAGGCCAAGTGCATAGGTAGCAATATTCATGGCTAACTGCGCTTCAACTCCATGTGCCATTCCATGACAAACACCAATCACGGAAATAACAAACAGGCCACAACCTTTTGGCAAATGTTGCATAACCGGCAACAACATCAGTCCTAACACAATCACACTTAGCGAAAGGCTTGTTTCCAATGCTGGTAGCGCAAAGCCGAGCAAGCTAACTGTCAGCCCCAATAGCAGCGCCAGCAAAAATATCATCGGTCCAGTCATGATCTGACGTATATTTACCGGCGTCCTGCCAGAACCGGCCAAAGCCATTACAGACCACAAACCAACCGCCAGCATCACTAAAAAGTGGTCCACAGCGAATGGATGAACCAAGGCAGAAAACACACTCAAACCCTGCGCTTCATGAACCGGGTGCGCCTGCGCTGTCACCAATACCCCCGGCAATAAACCAAAGAATAGAATAACTGCCTTATTGAATATACGTTTGCTTTTCATAAATCCTCCTCGTAAACAGCATATTACTATTTTCAAATGTTTATAGCACTTTGACACGGGTTAACTCTTCTCTTTCGGGTGATATTACATGCGTTGAGCAAGCCAGACAGGGATCAAAACCATGCAAGGTACGTAAAATCTCGAGAGGCTCATTCGCCTTGGAAACTGGTGTATCCATCAACGCAGCCTCAAAGGCGCCAATTTGCCCTTTGGCGTCTATTGGCTCTCCATTCCAGGTGGTTGGCGCCACACATTGATAATTATCAATTTTAGTATCCTTGATTTTAATCCAATGTCCCAACGCGGCGCTTTAATCCAGGAATACTTAGCCGATTCGTCCAGTTGCTCAATTATGGTACGCGAACCTTTGAATTGAGCGCGGCTTCATCCAGATTGCCCTTCGACATGCTAAAGAATGTCATTCAAGGCGGCAAGATGGTCACGCATATTAGCCAGAATGTGAGACTGTATCATTGCTGGCATTTCAACCAACTGCCGCTTATCATCATCGGCGTACGCCTTTCCCATGTAAGGCAGCATTAACAGCGCCATCACGCACATGAAGCCGGTTACCATATTGATTTTTAATAGTACTGCTCATATAGCCCTCGCTTGAACAATCACAATGACAGACCTTCGTTTTCATGACAATCTAAGGAAGGTTGATTAATGTGACTGCACGACCGCATTACTGCATTGGACGCTGTCCGGAGGCGCGCCTTTACCTGTGCGCCGTACGCCTTGTTCAGCATCAAACCCTCCTGGCCGAATAAATCAATTATTCCCCAAGACGTGATATTGTACATTGAGACACTCAAGGGCAAACTGACAATTCCAGGCTCGTAGCGGGAGTATGGCATTTAATAAACACGCAAAATAAGCATGCTCCTTGGCAACTGGTTAAGGTTTCAAATTAACAGGAATCACACGAATGTGCGCCTTAACATTACTACGTGGCCTATACGCCATCACGCCTGACTGGAGCAGCTCTGCGTGTCTGTNCGAGGCTGTTGAGGCGGCGTTGCTAGGTGGTTGCAGTCTAATACAGTATCGAGATAAACATCCCTTANCGGATAAACGCCAATCCCGTGCCATCCGACTGCAATCGCTATGCCGACTGCACGGTGCTACGTTGTTAATTAATGATGATTTGCAACTGGCGATAGAGATTGGCGCTGACGGGGTACACCTGGGCAGGGACGACGCAGACCTGTCAGTTGCCAGGAAATTGCTGGCAGAAGGGAAAATTATCGGCGCTTCTTGTTATAACAACCTGGCGCTGGCAAAAAAAGCCTCCGCGCATGCCGACTACCTGGCTTTCGGATCAGTCTACAGCAGCCAGACCAAACCACAAGCAAAAAGCGCAGGAATGGCAATATTTAAACAAGCAAGTCGCCTGCAACGGCCCTTATGCGCTATCGGCGGCATAAGACTAGATAATGCTCGACCGCTTATCAAGGCCGGCGCTACGATGCTGGCCGTGTGCAGCGATTTATTCGGCAGNCCAGGCACGCCAGCTACCCCCGAGCAAGTCCGATTACAAAGCGCTCGCTACAGGCAGCTATTGGACGATGGCAATTTCCAGCACAATTAAGCGAGTAGCCATNGATGCCGGAAGAAAACAAACCCANTCCCAATAAGAGGATTCAGTAGGAAAGTCAAAGAGAAAAATCACCGGCACTTCTTGNTATAATACTCTGGCGTTCGCTGGTCAGGCATAGTATNAACCAATTAGCCTGCCTATGGCTCAACATGGAGTCCGTTCTGGCCNCGCATNTAACTCACGTACCCGATGCGTTAAATTACTTGCATGTTTGGCTGGCCAGTTCAGTAACTGCACCTTTTTATTTCTGTCTATCCACGTCANACCTCGCAATAACCTTTAGCTCCAATATATACCCAACTTAAAACAATGACATCAAATAACGCAGACTTACTTGGCAAAGCCGAAAAGCACATTCCAGGTGGCGTGAACTCACCTGTTCGCGCCTTTCTCTCAGTCGGCGGCACGCCACCGTTCATCGTCCAGGGCGAAGGATGCCGCATACAAGACGCCGAGGGGCGCTGGTACGTAGACTACGTTGGTTCCTGGGGACCATTGATTTGTGGCCACGCACACCCACAGATTACTGCCACGGTACAGGAAGCTGTCAGCAGGGGTTTATCTTTCGGCGCGNCCACTCAAGGTGAAGTTGAACTCGCCGACTTGTTGTGTGAGATTATCCCTTCACTCGACATGTTGCGCCTGACCTCTTCTGGTACCGAGGCGACTATGAGTGCCATTCGTCTGGCCAGGGGTGCGACCAAGCGTGACCTGATAATCAAATTTGAAGGCTGTTACCACGGCCATGCAGATGGACTACTGGTGAAAGCCGGCTCCGGCGCTTTGACCTTTGGTCACCCATCTTCCGATGGTGTGCCTGCCGACGTGGCAAAACATACCCTGATATTACGGTATAACGACAACGAGCAGTTATCTGAAGCCTTTGCCAGGCACGGCGACAAGCTTGCCGCAGTAATAGTTGAACCTGTAGCCGGCAACATGAACCTGATCAAGCCGCAGAGTGACTTCTTGCAAAATCTGCGCAAGTTGACTGAGAAACACGGCGCCATACTGATTTTTGATGAAGTAATGACCGGCTTCAGGGTCGGCTTAACTGGTGCTCAGGGTTTGTACGGTATCACTCCAGATTTATCCACCTTCGGCAAGGTTATAGGTGGTGGCATGCCACTTGGCGCCTTTGGCGGTCGGCATGATTTGATGCAACACCTGGCGCCGCTCGGCCCGGTATATCAGGCTGGCACCTTATCCGGTAACCCAATAGCTGTAGCGGCAGGATTGGCGCAATTACAGCTGCTGCGCACTCCAGGTTTTTATGACTCATTGGCTGACAAAACGAAAAGGCTATGCAACGGNCTGCAAGCGGCAGCCAGTGAGTCAGGGGTAGTTTTCAGCGCGCAAAGCGTTGGTTCAATGTTTGGTTTCTATTTTGCTTCATGCTGTCCTACCACCTATGCTGAAGTAACAGCCGCCGATCAGGAAGCCTTCAGACGATTTTTTCACGCCATGCTTGAGGAAGGCTATTATTTTGCGCCCTCAGCTTTTGAAGCCGGCTTTATGTCCTCAGCGCACACCGACAAGGACATAGACAATACCTTAGCCGCTGCTTCAACCTGTTTCAGCAAATGAACAAACCAGAACTACCTTCATCCCTCTCAGCCGACATCGAATTACGCAACACACCGCTATACGACTTACACCTTGAACATGGTGGCAAAATGGTCGACTTTGCCGGGTGGGCAATGCCAGTGCAATACGGTATGGGAATCATGGGAGAACACCTGCATTGCCGACAAAAAGCTGCCCTTTTTGACGTTTCGCATATGGGGCAAGTAACTTTGCGCCCAGCTGATCCTGCCGTGGGATTGCAGGATATCGCAAGTCAAATGGAAGCTCTGGTACCGTCCGACCTGATCAGTATGCCAATCGGCAAAGCACGTTATACATTATTCACCAATCAGGACGGCGGCATCATGGATGATCTGATCGTCTCCAACTGCGGCGATCATCTTTTTGTGGTGCTCAACGCAGCCATGCGCAGTCAGGATATTTCGCACATGCATGCCAATCTGGCCGGGGTAGAAATTCATGAGCTGACTGATCATGCTCTGCTTGCCCTGCAAGGACCGCTGGCCTTGGACGTTCTCGCCTCGTTGCTTGAAAGCTATGGCGAACGCCAATCTAGCGCGTCAGTCAGACAGCTAAAATTTATGCAAACTGCCGAATTCAATATAGGCAGCGTACCGTGCCGCGTCTCGCGCCTTGGCTATACTGGTGAAGATGGTTTTGAACTCTCCATTCCAGCCATCAATGCTACAGAAATTGCACGAGAACTATTAGGACACGAAGATTGTGCACTGGCCGGACTCGGCGCACGCGACACTTTGCGCCTGGAGTCCGGATTATGCCTGTACGGTAATGACATAGACCATAGCACCAGCCCGGTTGAGGCAGAGTTGGCCTGGACGATCCCTGCTCGAAGGCGCAAAGAGGGAGGCTTTCCAGGCTTTGAACGTATTCACCAGGAGCTAATTGATGGAGTTGCTCGCCAACGAGTCGGCATACGAGCAGCTGGCCGCGCCATCGCTCGGCAAGGCACTGACATCAGCAGCCTTAATGCCAAGGTTATCGGATCGGTCACCTCGGGCAGTTTTTCCCCCAGCCTGCAAGCACCAATCGCTATGGCTTACGTAGAAAGCAAGTTTGCCGAAGTCGATACGCAAATAAATCTGATCGTGCGCGGCAAGCCGCACTTGGGCAGCGTTTGCATGCTACCCTTCGTGGCGCAGAACTACCAACGTTGANCATTTCACAGGAGCAGTTATGACAACATACTATTCGGAAGACCACGAGTGGATCAGCGTGGAGGGCGAAAATGCCACAGTTGGCATAACCGCCCACGCGGCTGAAAAGCTTGGCGACATAGTTTTTATTGATTTCAGGGAGGTTGGATTATCTTTTAACAAAACAGATGAAATTGGCGTCGTCGAGTCNGTCAAGGCAGCTGCCGAAATATACGCGCCTGTTAGCGGTGAAATAACCGAAGCTAACACTGTCATAGCCGATGATCCGGCCAGGCTGAACGAAAACCCGGAAGGCGAAGCCTGGCTCTACCGTATCAGACTGTCCGACCCGTCTGAACTGGAGCAGCTAATGGATGCCGAAACATACCAAAACATGATTGGATAGCTATAGCATGGCCTTTAAACTNACAGACTACATGGCCTATGATTTTGCCAACCGGCGTCATATCGGCCCTTCCCCGCAGGAAATGGCCGCCATGCTAAAAGTTATTGGCTATAAAACTCTCGACGAGCTTATCGACGATACCGTTCCAGTCACTGTCCGGCAGAAACACGCGCTCGACTGGGGACCGGCAATGAGTGAGCGTGATTTGCTATTTCATATGCGTGAGGTAGCCAACAAAAATAAAATTCTCACCTCCTTGATCGGGCAGGGATTTTATGGCACCACGACGCCGTTGGTGATTATACGTAATATCCTGGAAAACCCAGCCTGGTACACCGCTTACACCCCATACCAGGCGGAAATATCTCAAGGCAGGCTCGAAGCTTTGCTCAATTTCCAGACCATGGTCGCCGAACTGACAGCCTTGCCTGTAGCAAATGCCTCGCTGCTTGATGAAGCCAGTGCGGCAGCAGAAGCCATGACCATGGCTCGGCGTAGCTCCAAATCAAAAGCTCAAGCCTTTTTTATAGACGAAAACTGCCACCCGCAGAACATAGCCGTCATTCAAACGCGGGCCGAACCGTTGGGTATAAAGACCGTGGTTGGCGATCCAGATACCGTGCTGAAGCCTGACGAAGCCAAAATATATTTTGCCGCAATTTTCCAATACCCCGGTTCCTGCGGTCATGTACGTGATTATAGCCAACATATTGATAGCTTACATGCAGCCAGTGCTCTGAGCATCATGATTGCCGACCCGTTAGCGCTGGCGCTGCTGAAACCACCTGGCGAAATGGATGCCGACATTGCCATCGGGTCCACCCAACGCTTTGGCGTGCCGATGGGTTACGGTGGCCCTCACGCTGCGTATATGTCATGTAAGGATAAATACAAACGCGCCATGCCAGGGCGCATCATAGGTGTTTCTATCGACAGCCGCGGNAACCCGGCTTACCGCCTGGCGCTGCAAACAAGAGAGCAGCACATACGGCGTGAAAAAGCCAATTCCAATATTTGCACCGCACAAGCCTTGCTGGCAATTATCGCCTCCATGTATGCGGTATACCACGGCCCGGACGGCATCAAAGCCATTGCGCAATCGGTGCATCGTAAAGCCGTCCGTCTAGCAAAGGGACTCGAAGAAATTGGTTTTAGAGTTAAACCGCAAGTCTTCTTCGACACCATAACCATCAACGCTGGCAACCTGCAAGGAATCATCCTGAATAACGCAGTCAGCAATGGTATCAACCTGCGCAAGATCGGTCGAGATCGTATAGGGATCAGTGTGGATGAACAATCGCGCCCCGATACAATAGAAGCAGTCTGGCGCTCCTTCGGTGGCGACACGCTGGTTTACTCAAGCTCCAATGACGAATACCGCCTGCCAGAGCATGCGCTACGTGAGAGCTCCTATTTGACGCACCCGATCTTCCACCTCAACCGCTCCGAGGCTGAAATTACCCGTTATATAAGACGTCTGGCAGACCGCGACCTGGCCCTTGACCGGGCGATGATTCCGCTCGGTTCGTGCACTATGAAGCTCAATGCGACAATAGAAATGACGCCACTCACCTGGCCTGAATTCGCAGACATTCATCCTTTTGTCCCCCCTGAGCAAGTCGCTGGTTATCAATACNTGATTGCCGACCTGAACGAAAAACTATGCCAAATTACCGGGTATGACGCTTTCTCCCAGCAGCCCAACTCGGGAGCGCAAGGAGAATATGCAGGGTTATTGACTATTCGTAACTTCCACATTGCAAATAACGAGGGACAGCGCAATGTTTGCCTGATCCCTAGCTCGGCACACGGCACCAACCCGGCTTCGGCGCAGATGGTTGGCTGGCAAGTGGTCCCGGTACAATCAGACGCGCAAGGTAATATTGACGTGAATGATTATCGCGCCAAAGCCGAGCAACACAGCGCCAATCTGGCCGCTTGTATGATCACCTACCCTTCCACGCACGGCGTATTTGAGGAAGGAGTCACCGAGGTATGTAAAATCACCCATCAACACGGTGGGCAAGTATATATTGACGGTGCCAACATGAATGCCCTCGTCGGTTTGGCGCAACCAGCTGCAATTGGAGGTGACGTTAGTCACCTCAATCTGCACAAAACCTTTTGTATACCACACGGCGGAGGTGGGCCTGGTATGGGACCCATTGGCGTCAAGGCGCACCTGGCTCCATATCTACCGGGCCATCCGCAATTACCGCCAGAAGATACAGTCAACAACGTAGGCCCAATCTCGGCTGCGCCGTTCGGCTCCCCTCTCATATTACCGGTAAGCTGGGCTTATTGTCTGCTAATGGGTGGAGCAGGTCTAACCCAGGCCACACGGGTAGCAATTCTAAACGCCAACTACATAGCTGCCAGCTTGCGGAATGACTACGATATTCTCTACACGGCTGCCAACGGAAGAGTGGCGCATGAGTGCATACTTGACACCCGTTCTTTATACGCAAACGCAGGCGTAACGGTGGACGATATAGCCAAACGACTGATAGATAATGGCTTCCATGCGCCAACAATGAGTTGGCCAGTAGCCGGCACGCTAATGGTTGAGCCTACTGAATCCGAACCTAAGGCAGAAATTGACCGCTTCATAAACGCTATGCGGGATATTAGCCAGGAGGCTCGTGCTATTGAAAGCGGTGAAATAGACCCAGACAATAATCCGCTAAAAAACGCCCCCCACACGGTCGCCGACTTGATCGGAGAGTGGCAACGCCCCTACAGTCGTGAGCAGGCCTGCTACCCAGCGGGAGCTCTACGAGTGGACAAATACTGGCCACCGGTTAACCGGATAGATAACGCATTTGGTGATCGGTATCTGGTATGCACCTGCCCGACAGTCGAAGAATATGCTGCCTGAACCATTGTCGTGCTGGCAAAAATGGTTACAATCAGGGGTTATTTTGGTATTTACCCTTATCCTGCGTATTTGACTACATGCAAGACCTGTCATCTCTTGTTAGCGAAGCCGAGCAGAGCTTCGCCGCCGTCAGATCCCCGGACGCTCTGGAACAAGCCAAGGCCGTCTATCTAGGCAAAGAAGGAAGACTCACTGCCCTGATGAAGCAGATGGCAGGCCTCTCACCAGAAGAAAAAAAGCGAACCGGCGCAGCATTCAATCAGGCCAAACAGGCCGTAGAGGCAGCGTTAAATAAGCGCCGCGAAGAATTACGTGAAGATCTACTCAGCTCGCAGTTGGCCGCCGAGGCACTTGANGTTAGCTTACCTGGCAGAAAGCGTCCTGCCGGCGGCATACATCCGGTGACCCGATCCTTGCAACGTATTGAGACCCTTTTTCAGAGCATAGGTTTTAGCGTCGCCCACGGGCCGGAAATTGAAAGTGATTATTTTAACTTCACAGCTCTCAACACCCCGATCGACCACCCTGCGCGCTCCATGCACGACACCTTTTATCTATTGGACCAATCAGGCCACGTGGCGCCCGACGTATTGATGCGAACTCACACCAGCCCGATTCAGGCGCGCTACATGCGTCAACACGTGCAACGCTATCGCAACGAGGAGCACATGCCTGAGATCCGCATCATCGCGCCGGGACGTGTGTATAGGGTAGACTCTGACGCTACCCACTCGCCTATGTTCCACCAGGTCGAAGGCTTGTGGATAGGTGAAAGCGTATCATTCGCAGACCTGAAAAGCGTTATCGCCGATTTTTTACGTCGTTTTTTTGAAACCGACGATTTGGCAGTGCGTTTTCGCCCATCATTCTTTCCGTTCACCGAGCCATCAGCCGAGATTGATGTTGCATTTCCAGACGGGGCCAATCGTGGCAAATGGCTTGAAATCTGCGGTTGCGGCATGGTACATCCGAACGTGCTCAACGAGGCAGACATAGATAGCGAAAGGTATACCGGCTTCGCCTTCGGTTTTGGACCTGATCGCCTGACCATGTTGCGCTACGGGGTGGATGATCTGCGTCTTTTCTTTGAAGGAGATTTACGCTTTCTAAAACAATTCAATTAGATATTATCTTTGTATACCGCTTGGTTACAGGCAAATCATAATAAATAACACAAACTTGCAATAAAATGAAATTCCCGCTCAGTTGGCTAGATGAATTTGTTCCTTCCGCAACAAAGCCGGAGGAACTTGCCCACCTGCTCACCATGGCCGGCCTGGAGGTAGACGAGCATGTGCCCGTTGCGCCGCCGTGTTCCGGCATTGTCGTAGCCGAAGTTCTGGAAGTTGAACCACACCCCAACGCCGATCGTTTACGTGTTTGCACCGTACAAACAGAAGCATCACCAACAGCTGCCAAACGTCAAATCGTTTGTGGTGCCGCCAACGTACGCGCCAACATGAAAGTAGCATGCGCCCTGCCAGGGGCCACCTTGCCCGGCGGCATGGTAATAAACGCATCAAAGCTGCGAGGCGTGGACTCTGCCGGCATGCTCTGCTCGGCTAAAGAGTTGTGCCTGGATGACAGTGAGGCAGCCAGTAAGCAAATCATGGACTTGCCCTCTGAAGCGCCTATTGGGAGCGACATTCGCCAATATCTGACGCTTGACGACTATATTTTCACCCTTAAATTGACTCCTAACCGCGCTGATTGTCTGTCACTCATTGGCATAGCGCGCGAAGTTGGGGCGTTGACCGGGCAGGTAACGCAACAACCACAGATTGCACCCGTTGCTGTCAGCTCTGCACAACAACGTAAAATCTTGCTGGAATCCCCAAAAGCCTGCCCTGTCTACTACGGGTGTGTCATCAGCCACATCAACGCTGCTGCGGCTACCCCGGTCTGGTTGCGCCAACGCCTGGAACGAAGTGGAATACGTTGTATTTCAGCACTGGTTGACATTACCAATTATGTCATGCTGGAGCTTGGGCAACCATTGCACGCCTTCGACAACTCCAAACTAAAAGGCGATATCTGTGTGCGTTATGCTCACGCTGGCGAATCTCTGTTACTGCTTAATGAGCAGACACTGGAGTTTGACAGCGATGAATTGTTGATTGCTGATGCTTCAGGCCCTATAGCTATGGCCGGCATTATGGGGGGGGAACCCAGCGGCATTAGCGATAAATCAGTCGATGTCTTCCTCGAATCTGCTTTTTTTGCCCCACAAGCCATTGCCGGCAGAGCACGCCGCCATGGCTTTGTCAGCGACGCTTCTCACCGCTTTGAACGTGGCGTCGACTTTGCTGGTGCCGAGCGCGCCCTTGGGAGAGCCAGTCAACTGATACTGGAAATATGCGGAGGTGAGGCGGCTCCCATTTGCCGTGCGATATCTGAAAAGCATCTGCCCGCACGTGCGCCTGTAAGCCTGCGCGCTCAACGCGCCAGCCGGTTGCTGGGCATGGAGTTCGACAGCAAGGAAATTACCAGACTATTAAAACCACTTGAGCTAAAGATTGAAGGTGCTACCGACTCGTTACGGATTACTCCACCCAGTTGGCGCTTTGATCTGGAAACCGAGGAAGACCTGATTGAAGAGGTCGCCCGTCTNCACGGCTATGACAACATCCCTCCAACTGCACAACATACAGTCAACGGCAAGCTGGGAATGGCAGCTCAGAGCGAACACCAGTTCTCAATGATGTCTCTACGTTCTCGGTTGGCGGATATTGGCTATCAGGAAGTCATCAATCTGGCCTTTGTTGAACCTGACAGGGATAGCGACTTTAGCCAGACCAGGCAAGAAGATGCCGTTATGTTAGCCAACCCCCTAACCAGCCAGCTATCTCGCATGCGCTCCACCTTGTTAGGCGGCCTTATAAGCAATCTGCAAACAAATATCCGGCGCAAACAAGGCAGTGTACGCCTGTTTGAAAGTGGACGTTGCTTTCAACACGGAAAGAGCGTTGATGAGTCCGAACCGGCAGGTTATGAACAGCCGTGGAAACTGGCCCTACTCGCTTGGGGTAGCAACTCTCCCGAGCAATGGGGAGAAGCAACACGCCGTGTTGATTATTATGATCTCAAGGGAGACCTTGAAATACTGTTATCTAACACCTCTGCCAGCGAATTTAGCTGCACTCCGTCCAGGCATCCGGCTCTACACCCTGGCCGTTCCGCCTTAATCTCGCAAGCTGGCAATTCTATTGGCCTTATAGGTGAGCTGCACCCACGCTGGGTACAAAAATACGAACTACAACAAGCACCGGTACTGTGCGAACTGGACTTACAAGGTGTCTTATCTACACCTTTACCACGTTTTCAAGCGGTTTCCGCCTACCCACCTATGGTGCGCGACCTGGCTGTTGTCGTTGACGCCAACTTACCAGCCGACAGTATTATTGCTGAACTCAACGCCAAACGTCCAGAAATAGTAAATGAAATCAATATCTTTGACGTTTACAGCGGCAAGGGGATTGATCAGAATCAAAAAAGCCTTGCATTTCGAATAGTTATGCAAGATACTAGGAAAACCTTACGCGATGAAGAGGCAGATGCAGCAGTTGCAGATATGCTCGCAGTACTGCAGGATGGTTTCGGCGCCCGCTTACGCAAGTAACAAGCGTTGTTTTATAACACCACGAAAAACCAAACAGATATATGTCAGGCAATAAGTAAATAAGCGCCAANATTGCCCCGCATGTATGNAAAACNACGTAAAATAAGAGGGTCGGTAATGTTCATGTTCGACAATTACCTGGGGGTCTTGCTACAATCAGTACANCCATCGTTGTAACCTGAGCTTTTCTCATCACTGTGACATGGCAACTTTAACAAAAGCTGAACTCGCCAACTCCCTCTCCAACCAGGTTGGCCTGAACAAACGCGAAGCAAAAGAAATGGTTAACGCCTTTTTTGATGAGTTGCGTCTTGTTCTAGAACAAGGTCAACCGGTTAAACTCTCTGGTTTTGGCAGCTTTCAGCTGCGCCAAAAATCTGAGCGGCCGGGGCGCAACCCCAAAACAGGTGAACCTATTCCTATCAGCGCGCGCCGGGTGGTAACCTTCCACGCCAGCCAAAAGCTGAAGGCGCTGATTGATAATAACAACGACTAAAAGCTGCTTGTCACTCGGGTGCAAGCTATGTCTGACCCAAAAAAACTGAAAACTGAAAACTTGCCAACAATACCGGCCAAACGCTATTTCACTATTGGCGAGGTCAGCGAGCTTTGCGCCGTGAAACCACATGTACTACGTTATTGGGAGCAGGAGTTCTCTCAACTGCGACCGGTGAAGCGCCGCGGTAACCGCCGTTACTATCAACACCATGAGGTGCTTCTGGTGCGCCATATACGCAAGTTGCTCTACATAGAGGGCTTTACCATCCACGGCGCACGTAGCCAGTTGGGCGAAAAAGGTGTCACTACAGTCAGCGGTATAGACTCGTCTGCTGTCTTGCCAGAGGTAAAAGTACAATCCACCGATATTTCATCTGCTGTGCCGGCAAGTGAGGCGCCATCGTTGCGGCATGAGCTGCTATCAATCGCTGCCCTGCTGCGCTGAAGAGAAACTTTGCTCGTCCCGAAGTAAGCCGAGGCATTTAAAAGGCTAGCCTCGCGCACTTCATGCAGCTCCCCTACCAGGCACACAAAGCTTGATTCTCGTACACCACTTCGCCACCTACAATCGTCGTTACGACCCTGCCGCTCACAGATCTTCCCTGCCATGGTGTGTTTTTTCCGCAGCTAAGCAATGTTTCAGCGTTGACTTCCCATACCTTGCGAGGGTCAATAATGCACGCGTCGGCGTACTGACCTACTCCCAGATCACCGATATCACTACCCGCCTGTCCCAAGACCGTTGACGGTTTATCTGTCAAGCAAGCGATTGACTTGCGAAGTGGCAAACCTCTTTCACTGGCCCAGGCAAGCGTCAAGGGCAGCAATAATTCCAGACCGCTGGCACCAGCCCCGGCGGTCGCAAAAGGTAGCAATTTATCATCCTCAAACAGCGGAGTATGGTCAGAGCATAATACGGCCACACCATCTACAACCGCATCTTGCAGTGCGTTCATATCATGCTTGCTACGCAGAGGTGGCTCAAAACGTGCTGCCGTGTCAAAATAGCCTATATCTGTATCGCTCATAAGCAGATTATAGATACTAACGTCACAGCTTACCGGTAGTCCCTCAGATCGCGCCGATCTAATTAGTCGCATGCCAGCGGCAGTCGAAATATTGCCAAGATGCATCCTCACCCCGGTTTCAGCAGCGAGTATTAACAAGGTGCTGACTGCAATATGTTCGGCGCTCACCGGACTCACAGGCAAGCCCAAACGGAAAGCTACTTCCCCGTCGTGAGCCACGCCCTGCGCTCCGATATAAGGGTCTTTGGGCACTAACCATAGCATGTAGTCAAAAGTGGCCGCATACAGCATGGCCCGGCGCAGATTCTCAGTATTGTGAATCGGTGTTTTGGCTTGCGAAAATCCTACGCAACCAGCCTGTGACAAGCCAAACATCTCAGAGAGCAGCTCGCCGGCCAATCCAACTGTCAATGCCCCCAAAGGCAGCACCCTAGCCGCCCTTGCCTCTGCGGCATGGTGAACAAGACGTTCTACCAGCTCGGGCTCATCTAGCGGCGGATCAGTATCAGGTGGACAAACAATGGTGCTAACACCACCGGCAACGGCCGCAGCAAGTTCTGATTCCAGCGGGTTGAGGCGTGCGCACAAGTCAATCAATCCTGGACAAACTATCTTCCCGTCAGCGTCAATAATCCGATCGGCGTCAAAATCATGCGGCTTTTTGCCTACTGCCACCACCCTGCCCTCAGCCAGGCATAGATCTTCTTGCCGGTCGATTTGATTACGCGGGTCAATGAGCCGACCACCTTTTATATGCAGTTTCATACTAAGCCTTGCCGCCACCGGCTCTACTTCCAGCTACCATTGAAAGCACCGCCATGCGCACAGCAATGCCAAAAGTAACTTGTGGCAAGATAACTGCCCGCGAACTATCGGCAACAATCGAATCAATCTCAACCCCTCGATTCATCGGACCCGGATGCATTACTATGGCATCTGGTTTGGCGCAAAGCAGCTTTTCGGGAGTCAGCCCCCAGGCACTAAAATATTCAGACGACGATGGCAACAATGCGCCGCTCATACGTTCATTTTGCAGGCGCAACATGATAACAACATCAACGCCACGCAAACCTTCCTCCATATTCTCAAACACCCGCACACCCANGTTAGATATTGCTGATGGCATAAGTGTCTTGGGGCCAATAACGCGCAGATCTGGTACACCCAGTGTTTTCAGCGCGTGAATATCGGAACGTGCCACTCTCGAATGCTGAATATCACCTACCAATGCTACCTTTAGATGCTCAAAACCCTGTTTGAAATGGCGAATCGTGTACATATCCAACAATGCCTGAGTCGGGTGGGCATGGCTTCCATCGCCGGCATTTACCACATGTACATCGTAGCGCCCCATACGGCGCAAGTGCTCTGTCAACAAAAAAGGCGCGCCACTCTCGGCGTGGCGAACCACAAACAGGTCGGCGTGCATGGCGCACAGGTTGTCTACCGTATCAAGCAAACTTTCTCCCTTGTTGGTAGACGAGCGAACTATATCAAGATTAATCACGTCAGCCGAAAGACGTTTGGCAGCAATTTCAAAGGTCGTACGAGTACGGGTAGAATTTTCAAAAAATAGGTTAAAGACGCTCTTGCCGCGTAGCAGAGGCACCTTTTTCACTTCCCTGTCACCCAGTTTTAGAAAGGAAGCTGCCGTATCAAGAATGGAAATCAGCGTATCGCGTGGCAACATTTCGGTAGACAGTAGATGTGTCAGCGCGCCACTTTGCGAAAACTGAGGATCTCCATGTTCAGCCTGGCTGGCAATAGCTGTTCTGGCTTTTCTAGGCATTTTTAAGCTTCCATCGTAGCGCCTCATTGCCTTCGCACGCCAGCACCAATTGAGCTTCAGGGGGCAGAGAGACCTGCCAGACACAATAGTTGGCTGTTATAGGCAGCTCGCGTCCACCTCGGTCAGCCAATACAGCCAGTTCGACGCTGGCTGGACGACCATAATCAAAAGTCTCGTTCAACGCTGCCCTCGTAGTGCGTCCGGTATAAAGCACATCATCCACCAGAATCACATGACGTCCGGTAATTTCAAACCCAATAGCNGAGGGCTTTACCTGCGTATGGAGGCCTTTTTCGGCATAATCATCGCGGTAAAAAGATATATCGAGAGAACCAACCGAACCCTTTGGCATGGCGAGGAGCTGGGCCAGTCGCTCGGCAATCCACGCCCCGCCGCTGTGGATGCCAACCAATAAAAAATCTTTTTCCATTTGAGGCCGTAGCAATTCTGCCAATAGGCGGCATTGTTCACCTACTTCGGGAAGTGAAGTGGGCGATACTTTTGATGATCTTGATAAATCAGGTGTTTGCGGCAAACCAATTCTCCAGAATTAATTGCGCTGCCACTGCATCTTGCACTTGTTTTGTCCTGCGAATGCTCAAACCACCTTGTTGTAGGCGATCTTGCGCGTCCAGGGAGGTCAGACGTTCGTCAGCCATGCAAACCGGTAGATGATACCGACCACGCAATTGCCGGGCAAAACGTCCAGCATGCGCCGACATGGCATGATATTTACCATCCATGTGCGTTGGAAAACCCACCACCAACAGCACTGGTCGCCACTCTTCGAGCAGGGCGGTAATGCGCGTAAAACGTATGTTATTGACTCGACTGGCGATAACCATCAACGCATGCGCCTGTTTTAAGGCAATTTCGCCTACCGACACCCCTATACGCGCCAGACCATAATCAAAACCCATAACCGTACCACTGTGGGCAGTTATGGTTGGCATCTGATCAGGCATGGCCTGTCAAGCCGGTTAATTGCGAATAATCAACCCCCAGCCTAGACATGGCGACAGCGAGACGGTCTTCAGTCGGAGTCTCAAACAGTATTTTAGCGTCGCCATCCAGTGACAACCAACTGTTTTCCTTAATTTCCTCCTCCAACTGATTTGATGACCAACCTGCGTAGCCAAGCAAGACAAGTATATCATTTCCAGACCGTTGTTCTGGCTCGGTTTCCTGCGCATATTTATCTGCGTATTGACGCGAGAATGACTCCAGCACGTCTCGCGAACTGGTAAGCCCAATTTCATTATCTACGCCCAGGGTAGACTTCCAGTGTCCCAATGGACGATGCAGAACAAAACCCCTATCGGTTTGCACCGGACCACCAAAGTAGACAGGCAAATTTGAGAAATCTGCCTGCGATAACTCCAAATCGATTTTTTCATACATCGAGCCCAGCGTTAATTCGGTCGGACGATTCACAATCACCCCCAGCGCCCCATCGCTGTTATGCTCGCAAATATAGACCAGCGCACGTGCAAAGAATGGCGTGTTGATTGTCGGCATGGCGATAAGAAATTTTCCGGTAAGATTGCCGTCCATGCTTTTATTCTACAACGGCTTGGATTTCAGTGCAGAATTTGAACACTTGCGCCTTTAATCCCGAATAGGCGGTATTCTCATACAATACTTGCTATGGACCTAATCGACAGCATTAGTATAACCTGCCCCGACGACTGGCACCTGCACTTACGTGACGGGGCCGCGATGCGCTCAGTGCTACCACACAGCGTGCAGCAATTTGGCCGTGCCATCGTCATGCCTAACCTGACTCCGGCAATAAGTAGCGTAGCCCAGGCTGCTGAGTACCGGCAGCGTATATTGGCAGCCCTGCCTGAAGGCGAACGTTATATGCCATCTGGCAAGCCTTTTGAGCCCTTGATGACTCTTTATCTAACAGAACAAACATCGCCAGAGGAAATAAAAATCGCCAGCGAGAGCGGCTTCGTGCACGCTGTCAAGTTATATCCAGCCGGGGCAACCACCAACTCGGCGGACGGCCTGGGCACTATTGAGAATGCTTACCCTGCTCTGGAGGCCATGCAGGAACACGATTTGCCACTATTGATACACGGCGAAGTTGTAAATCCANCGGTGGATGTTTTTGACCGCGAACATTTGTTTATTGATCATATTCTGTCACCGCTGGTGGAGCGTTTTACCAGGTTACGCATAGTTCTGGAACACATAACCACTCGCGAGGCAGTCAGTTTTATTGAAGATTCCGGCAGCAACGTTGCGGCAACCATCACCGCGCACCACTTGCTTTACAGCCGCAACGCGCTGCTGGTTAATGGCATACATCCGCACCTATATTGCATGCCGGTTCTCAAACGCGAGACCCACAGGCAAGCCCTGATTACCGCCGCCATATCAGGTAATCGCAAATTTTTCCTTGGTACCGACTCGGCTCCTCACTCTCAAAGCGCCAAGGAATCATCGTGTGGTTGCGCCGGTTGTTATACCGCTTTCGCAGCCATGCCACTATATGCGCAGGTTTTTGCCGAGGCCAATGCCCTTGGTCGACTGGAGGCATTTGCCAGTTTTCACGGCGCTGACTTTTACCGCCTGCCGCGTAACACAGCAATCATAACTTTGCGTCGCAAGACATGGCGCGTCCCTGACACATTCCCGCTCGCAGACGAGCAACTCGTACCACTGTGCGCTGGCAAGGAGTTAGCCTGGCAACTCGTAACTCAGGATAATACAGACGACAGTTAAATAAAACCCGGTGTCACCATCGAACTCCGGCCTCGATAAATGCCTAAGCATCCCTGCACGTCTGGTTGCGTAATCCCCCATTACGTGAGCCTTTTCCTTTAGTCATTGGTGTATTTTATCTAAGGAAAAAGAGAGAGGCTAATTGTTACTTTTGCAAAAAAAATTGAAATGTAGATATTGTGAGGGGGCATATAGCAAGGGTGCGTTATTCTACAAAAGATGATGAATGTTAACATCATTCACGCACGCTTATAGCGGGAACACCCCATTGGATAAAACAATGTGCGAAGCTAATGAGGGGATTAGCCCGACCGGTGTTTCGTACCACTGCTTCACACCGTAA